>Ga0209573_1000498_pt1 | contig 82085 bp, 67 predicted proteins | sample TNRBio252014_DNA_FD_185870 | JGI IMG/M metagenome (GOLD analysis project Ga0209573, IMG submission 185870) | Wastewater treatment Type I Accumulibacter community from EBPR Bioreactor in Madison, WI, USA - TNR Reactor_6/25/2014_ DNA (SPAdes)... | ecosystem: Engineered > Bioreactor > EBPR >... | reverse complement strand
TAATCAAATGGGCAAAAGATAACTTTAAGCTGGAGGTTCATATCTCAAAACAGATTAAAGAGCAAGGATTCATACCTGTTGCACACCGCTGGAAAGTAGAGCGTTTTATCTCTTGGATGATGTGGAGTCGAAGATTATCAAAGGATTATGAATTGACCGTTGAATCATATCAGGCTTGGGTTATGATACATGGTATCAGGAACGCATTAGGGTTTTTGTAATTTTTAACAGGCTATAGTGAAATATTTTCCAAAGAGGTAGCTTATTCTTCGGCCCTCGAGACCCCGACCAAAGGTGTGGCAAGATAAATTTGTTAAAATCATCCTCATTGAAGTAAACTGGAATTGCCTGATTGATAGTTTTTTGTAAATTTGTCATCGGTTTTCAGTCTGTTTGATTTAATCTTGAATGTTCACAACCCAAAGTTAATCAAATAACTGAAAATCATTTGTTTATGATGTTTTAAAAACCCGCAACCGGCTCTATAGAAGTATTTCGCCCCGTAGAATGGGTATTTGAAGGACAGGACGGCGGAGCATACAGCGCCCGCAGTGTTCAGAACATCTTCACGCACGCCAAGGCGAAGTCGGGCATCAACCCTTATGCCACCGTGCATACCCTGCGCCATTCTTTCGCCACCCACCTGCTGGAAGCGGGCGTGGACCTGCGCTACATACAAGACCTGCTGGGGCACAAAAGCAGCAAGACGACGGAGATATATACCCATATAACTCGCGTAGGCTGGCAGCGTGTACAAAGCCCTTTGGACAGGCTGAACTTGTAGCGCATATTATTTTTAACCTCCGGGGTTGACATTCTGAAAGGGATGGTTTAAATTTGCATGTGTCAAAAGTACTTTGAATCTCTGAAGTGACAGGCTAAGCTCCGACAGGCTTTGCTCAAACAGGAAGCTGCCCCGTCGCACATTCGGATTTATACGCCATAAAGGGTAAGTAAAACGCGCAATGCACCTTTCGATATATCCGTTGTGGCGTAATAAACCCGGCGCGAGGCGCATACACGCCATTGCGCGAGGGGATTAGCGAGTATAGACGAGTTGTGCGTAATTAAATAGAGCCCCTCACATTATTAAAGACCTATTATGGAAGTTGATAAAATTGCAGAACTCATAAGTCGTGGACGAACTGACTACATTTTTGAGTTGCTAAAAGAACCTAATTGGAAAGAGCTGTTACATAAAGGACAGGTAAAGCCTTTGCAATGGCTTGTATATTATAATGACACAACTGCATTGAGGGCGGTTTTAAAAGAAGGTGGCAGCCTTGACAGTATTAACCTAAATGACGAGTTAGGAAACGCTGCTTTCTTCGGACATTGGAAAGTCTGCGACTTCTTAATAAATCACGGAGCAGATGTAAATGCTTATGTTGACAAAACTAATGAGACACCGCTACACAATGCCCTTGCCAAAGCAGGACGACCTTACTATTTCTATGTTGTAAAACTTCTTGTGGACAAAGGAGCAAATGTTAATGCCAAAACAATTGCAGGAATAGAAACAGGGGCATTTATGCGTGACGTAAGGACAAAAGGAGAAACACCTCTGCACAGAGCGGCAGCCTATGCAGATGAAAAAACAATTTCGTATTTATTAGACAATGGATCTGACAAAACAGCTAAGGACGCAAATGGAAATTCACCTTTAAGTTGGGCAAGCGAGCATCTACGACCAGGAGCAATTTTATCATTGTTAACTTATGACGGATTTCAAATTAGCGAAGGACATAAAACTATAAACACAAGCGACCACGGACAAGGTTGGGGAAATAGTATGGATTGGAATTTATTGGGCGACTATTTACCAGAATAAAATTAACTACGCACAACATCGTATTGGCAATAGTGGGGCTGACAGTTGTAAACTCAACATTTGTAATTCTATTGGGCATTTATGCAAATGTTGGGCTGACGTTTTTCAAATGCCCCACCATCGCCAATACGTAAAACGTTAGCGGTAACAATAAAAGAATAAAAATGAAAAGAATTCATTGAGCCGGTTGCGGGTTTTTTCTCAGTGAACATGTCGTAGGTTAATGAGGGTAAATGCCAAGAGGTTGAATCCGAGAAAGAGGTGCTGGACACTTTGGTAGAACAAGGCTACAATTGAACCATGCTCCACCCACTGTTTTCACTTCATCCAAATGCGGCCATCTTCATTGAAGTAAACTGGAATTGCCTGATTGATATTTTTTTTATAAATTTATCATCGGTTTTCAGTCTGTTTGATTTAATCTTGGTTGTTGAGAACTCAAAGTTAATGCTCTATTAGTGACTTGATAAACAGTGTATTATGTCTCTTTTCCCCGCGTGAGGGATAGTAGGGAGCTCCTGCGACCGGATAGCCCGACCCCCGGCCCCTTGCCAGTTCCCACTTTCGCCAGGGCATAGCGCCAAAGGGGGCCGGGGGGCACGCCCAAATTTTGAGGATGGGGATGAGGGCCTCGTTCAAGCAGCGGTTGGAACGCGCTGCGCGCCTACTGAAACTGGATCAGATCATTCGCTTCGATGTACATAGACATTAGGCGTACTCCCTTCGGGCTGATCATTGGGGTAAGACGTCATGGATAAAATCTTCCATTCGCCATTCACTCTTTTCATGGTTCTGTTGCCATTCAAAGTGCGCAAGCTGCCGTTGGGTTGTACATTGGCGCTCTTCATGGTCACAAAAGCGAGATCGCCACTGATCATGGGGTTGAAGATATTGGAGCGGCCAACCTATGTCGGACGCCTGTCGATATGGAAGTCTACCTGGGCCCGCGGAAAAAACGCGCAATAACCCAGCGGTAGATCATGGTAATAATTATTATCGTTATCATCGGTTGGATAAACTCAAATCCCAGTGTGAATATTGTGAAGCCGGGGTAATTAACCTCACTGAACTTCAACAACACCTCTAACGCAAAAAAGGTTAGAAAGTCACGGCATATAACGCTAATAATCGGCCAAATGCTGCCGGGTTTCGACAAAAATCCGGAGCGCCGACGTCGCTATGTCGGATGGAAGGCACTAAAGAGGGCGGCCAACTGGTGTACGTCTTCAAAGGAGTTGTAGAGGGGCGCCGGGGCTACCCGGATGACGCCTCCGCCGGGGGCGCCAAAGAGGTTGTCTTCGCGCCAGTCGCAGAATACGCCCTGTGCCGAGAGATAGTCGAATAGGGCCTTGCCGTTGCGGGGCAGGTAGAAGGAGAGCTGGCTGCCGCGCCGGGCGGGGTCGTCGGGGGTGAGGAGCCGCAGGCCGGGGGTGGCTTGCATCCAGTCGCGCAGCAGGAAAAGCAGGTAACCCGTAAGGCGCTGGCTGCGGGCGCGCAGGGCGGGCATACCGGCCTCGTGGAAGAGGTCGAGGCTCACCTTATGAGCCGCAAAGCTAAATATCTGGGCATTGCTGAGCTGCCAGCCGGCGGCGCCGGGCATGGGATCAAAGCCTTTGTGCATGAGGAAGCGCACAGCTTGGTTGTGGCCCCACCAGCCGGCAAAGCGCGGCAACTCGCGGTTGTGGGCGTGGCGCTCGTGTACAAATACGCCGCCGGGGCCGCCGGGGCCCGAGTTGAGGTATTTATAGCTGCACCATACGGCAAAGTCGGCGCCCCAGTCGTGGAGCTCCAGCGGCACATTGCCGGCGGCATGGGCGAGGTCGAAGCCTACATAAGCGCCCTGGCGGCGGGCGGCGGCGGCGATGGCGCCCAGATCGAAATACTGCCCGGTAAAGTAGTTGACGCCGCCCCACAGCACCAAGGCCGTCTGGGGGCCCTCCCGCTCAATGGTTTCGAGGATATCGTCGGGGCGCAGAGCGGCCTCGCCGGGGCGGGGCGCCACCTCTACGATGGCCTCTGCGGGCTTGAAGCCATGCCAGCGCACCTGGCTCTCTACGGCGTATTGGTCGGAGGGGAAAGCCCCCGCCTCCATGATGATCTTAAAGCGGTGGGCGGTAGGGCGGTAGAAGCTCGCCATCATGAGGTGCAGGTTGGTGGTGAGGGTGTTCATCACCACTACCTCGCTGGTAGACGCGCCGGCGATATGGGCCGTCTGGGGCAGTAAAAACTCGTGGTAGTTAAACCAGGGCAGCTCGCCGCGGAAGTGTCCTTCCACGCCATGGCGGGCCCATTGGTCGAGTTCGTGCAGCAGGGCCTCGCGCATGCCTCGGGGCTGAAGCCCGAGGCTGTTGCCACAAAAATACAGGCACTGACCCGACTCGTGCTCGGGGAACAGAAATTCGGCGCGGTAGCGCGACAGGGGGTCGGCCGCATCGGCGGCCCGGGCAAACTCGATTTCGGGGCGGTAGTCCATAGCAAAAGTGGTTAGGGCCGAGGGGGCCATACCGCCCCGGCAGGGGCAAAGTTAAAACAAACTGCCCTGCTCGGCAAAGCCCAGCGGATTTTCGAGGGCCAGCAATCGGCGCTTGAAGTCGAGGCCATAAAAATAGCCCTGCAACTCGCCGCTCTTGGCTATCACCCTGTGGCAGGGCACGATGATGGCGATGGGGTTGTGTTTGTTGGCCTGGCCTACGGCCCGCACCGACTTGGGGTCGCCCAACTGCTCGGCTATGGCGCCGTAGGAGGTCGTATGGCCGTAGGGTATGCGCAAGAGCGCTTCCCAGACGGCCCGGTGAAAATCGGGCGCCCCCGACCAGTCGAGGCGCAGGTCGAAGACCTTGCGCTGCTGCTTGAAGTACTCGTCGAGCTGTTGGACGGCGGGCTTGAGCTCGGGCGGTATGGGGCCGGCGGGGCAAGGGTGCACGTCGATCCAGCGCACCGAGCGCAGGCCCAGCTCGCTGCCGCTGAGTTCGAAGCATCCGAAGGGAGAAAGAAAGTGAGCCGTGGGCATAACAAACCGGATAATTGGTGTTAAGTTACGCTTTTTAGGTCAATGCCGGGGCGCTTAGCGGCGCAAAAAAAAAATCCGGCCGACCGGCGCGCAAAGCGCCCGGCCGGCCGGATTTTTTTTATACTTACCTGACGCTCTTAGTCGGCCGTCACTAAGGCGCCCTGTTCGCGGTAGATGCCGCTTTCGAGCTTGGCCTTGATGGCGCGGAAGGCCGTCAGCGTTTCTTCGATGTCTTCGTGGGTATGCACCGCCGTAGGGATGAGGCGCAGCAGGATCATGCCTTTGGGGATCACCGGATACACCACAATGGAGCAGAAGATACCATAGTTTTCGCGCAGGTCGCGCACCAGCGCGATGGCTTCGCCTACGGTGCCCTTCATGTACACGGGCGTCACGCAGGCGCCGGTGTTGCCAATGTCGAAGCCGGCGGCCAGCAGGCCGTCTTGCAGGTGCTTGACGTTGGCCCACAGTTTTTCGCGCAGCTCGGGGCGGGTGCGCAACAGCTCTAAGCGCTTGAGGGCGCCGATGACCATAGGCATGGGCAGCGTCTTGGCGAAGATCTGCGAGCGGGTGTTGTAGCGGAGGTATTCGATGATGTCGCGGTCGCCGCCTACAAAGGCGCCGATGCCGGCCATCGATTTGGCGAAGGTGCTGAAGTAGAGGTCGATGCCATCCATGCAGCCCTGATCTTCGCCGGCGCCTACGCCATTGGGGCCTAAAGCGCCGAAGCCGTGGGCGTCGTCAACGATGAGGCGGAAGTCGAAGTCCTTCTTGCATTCCACAATTTCCTTGAGGATACCCTGTTCGCCGCGCATGCCAAACACGCCTTCGGTGACGACGAGGATGCCGCCGCCCGTTTTTTCGGTTTCGCGCACGGCCTTTTCCATTTGCTTGCGGAAGCTCTCCACATCGTTGTGCTCGAAGGCAAATCGGGGGCCGATGTGCATCCGGACGGCGTCGTAGATGCAGGCATGGTTGTCTTTGTCGTACACGACAACATCGTGGCGGGTGAGCAGGGCGTCGATAACCGACATGATGCCCTGATAGCCGTAGTTGAGCAGCATGACGTCTTCCTTGCCGATGAAGTCGGCCAGTTCGCGGTCGAGTTGCTCGTGGTATTTGGATTCGCCCGACATCATGCGGGCGCCCATTGGGTAGGCCATACCAAATTCGGCAGCGCCGCGGGCGTCGGCCTCGCGCACTTCGGGGTGGTTGGCCAGCCCTAAGTAGTTATTCAAACTCCAGACGATGACGTCTTTGCCCTGGAATTTCATCCGGGGTCCGATCTCGCCTTCCAGCTTAGGGAAAGTATAATAGCCGTGAGCAAACTCGGAGTACTTGCCTAACGGTCCGCGGTTGCCTCTTAGTTTTTCGAACAAATCCATAGTCGCTAGTTTTGCTGGGGCAAAGGTAAGGATTTTGTGTGTTATTTCTACAAGCCTTGTTCAGCGGGATCATCAAACGGCTGCAAGCGGTAAATTTGGTACTGACCCGCGTTAAAAAGCCTCGCCGATGCTACGGCATCGCCTATGTTTTTTGCCTCGTTCAGTACCATATTTACTGTGCTTTCGCTCGTTCATGACCCACTGAACAAGGCTATGGGCAGAAATCACCAGGGATTTTGTAAATCTTTGGGGTGGTATTCGTGGTTGCGGGTGGTGTAGGGTAGGAGATTTCATTTTCAGGGCGTGCCCCCCGGCCCCGCAGCATCTACTACAATAAACAGCGCCTTTCCAGGGCCGGGGGTCGCCACCGCGTCTTCGCTATGCTCATCCGGGTAAACGCCCTCGCGCTGCTCGGTCGGGTAAACGTCGTCCCCGCGTCCGCCGTCGCTGCGCTAGTCGGCTTCCGCCACGTCCTCGCTGCGCTCATCCGGGTAAACGTCCTCATTGCATTCGGCCGGGTAAAAATCTTCACTTCGTTCTTCCGGGTAAACCTATTATGGGCGCCCCTGTCTCTGTTGGCCGGGTACTCTTTAAACCGGGGCGCCCATACCGCCACCACGCCCTCGTTACACTCAGTCGGGTAAACGTCCGCCGTCGCTTCGCTAGTCGGCTACCACGCCCTCGTTGCACTCGGTCGGGTAAACGTCCTCATTACATTCGGCCAGGTAAAAATTTTCGTGCCTCAGCCGGGTAAAAGCTTCCACCGCTCACGCAGGGCCGCCATTGCTATTGAGCGCGGGTATGGCGTTGCCGGTATAGTTCCATCAGCTGCGGCTACCTTGTCAGCACAAACACAGATCAAGTTAGCGAATAAGCAACACCTCTCCTGAAATCAGCTCTGTTTCTTCAGTATTTGGCATACCGATCTCCGCCAACCAAATGTAGGCCCCCATTTCTCCTTCACTCCCTAAATAGTTGCCATCCCATCCTTCCGTAGGGTCATTCGTGAATTGGTGGAATCGTTCAAACACTAAACCACCCCAGCGATTAAAAACCTTGAAGGATTTTAAAGCTACGGGAACACCCGTCTGGATGTAAAAAACATCATTGGCGCCATCGCCGTTAGGCGAAAAGGCAGAAGGCGCATAATAGCTAAATTTCGCTTTGAGCTCCGCCTCATACCGCGCTTGGCATCCTATACTATCTGTAATATTCAGACTCAAAGTACCGTCGGCTGATAACGTCACAGTCGTAGACAAAACAATGGCTTCCACAGGAGAAATCGCTATGTCATTCATCGCCCAGTAAGCCGATAGCAATGGAAATGCAGTGACGATATCCGCATCAAAAGAAAGCACATCCCCAAGGCGCCCAAAACGAGAACCGGCTATGTTAGCGATGATGCTACTTTCCCTCACCATAAAATCCGTAATGTAACTTCTACAATTATCGGTGCGCGTAAGGTTGTAGGTTCCTGCTTCACCCACAACCCTGGTAGGCCTACTATCCCCATTTTCCCATTGGTAAGAAAAACCATACGCCCATTCACCCAATTCAATCGTCGTTCCGGGGCAAAGAAAGTGTTCTGACTGGGTATAAATAGCCTCTCCAAAACGCGCCACATTGAGGAGGGTTGCATCTGCAAAAGTCCAGTAAGTTTTCAAATCATCAGAGAGCAGCACGCCAGATGGCAATAAAGGATGTCCTTCGAGCCCTTCTACCTTGCATTGGGTGAAGTAAGATCCCGCAGCTATGCCATCGGGAACGCTAACCGACAGGACGATGCTATCGATTCCATACACAAGCGACAGATCACGTATGTGCAATACATTTGTCCCTATGCCTTCTATCGTTCCTCCATACTGATTGTATAGCACTTCTTCAATGACGAAGCCGGGCGGAAAACTATCTGCCAATACGCATACGTAATCGTCTATTAATGGATCATTTATCGAAAACAACAACGTGGAACGAAACCGCCGACAATTGTAAACGGTATCCGGAAAAACATACTTGGATAACCTCACCTGTTCAGGAATACAGGATGCTCCGTCAGTTCCCCCCATAGCAGGAGGCAGCGTTGCCCCTGTAGACGCCTCGTTCACAATTCTGCCCCCTATTGGATCATAAAAACTTACTGCCGGCATACCATTTTTTGACGTCAATGCCGTTATCAGCCCGCGTTCATCTATCCCTATGGCGGGGGTCGACATGATATGAATATCTGCATCGGCCAATGCTTGGCGCTTCAATATTTCACCCGTAGAGGGGTTTATTTCCCAGTAGCGCTGATAGGAGGAATTAAACCCGCACATCCGCCCATTGATGGGGTGGATGGCAAAATCGATGAATGTCATATCTTCCTCATCTTGCATGATTAAAGGCACGATCCGTATACTGTCGACCTCATCTAAGTTAACCCAAATAATTTCTGTTGTATTACTCAATATCAAGTAATTGTCGTCCCATGATATTGATCCGCCTGGGTCAATAGGCATCTCTCCCATGGATCGCAGGATTTCATATTCCCCTTCAGGCGATAATCTAAACAGCCGTCGTTCGCCCAGGTTACCATCAATCCCATACAGACAATTATCGCTTTTTCTATGCCCCATGGAATTGAGGTTGCCCAACGATTCGAGGGGAATTGTATCAAAGGTAAAAGTAGTGTCGCTATAGCTTGTTCTATTGATTAGGATTTTGCCGCCTACCGTAAAAATAGCCGTAGGCCGGCACTCCCAAAGCTGGGCGTTGATGGATGCTGCCAATAGCGTATGAAAGGCAACTAAAACGCCGAGATACCATTTGTGCATGGGTTGTAATGTTTTTTATACTTGGTGATTTTGATGATCTCCAATACAGGATTTATAAGTTTTATCTTCAAGACTATAGTTTTCCAAGCTAAGATTTATGCATCCTGACTTGGAGAACTTAATATTAGGGTAACGTAGAAATAGAAATAAAAACGCCAATAAAACAACCTTAACTTTTTATGATCGTCTCTCCTTACACAATCCCTGAGGCGGGGCGCCCATACCGCCACCACCGCTCACGCAGGGCCGCCACTGCTATTGAGCGCTGGTATGGGCCGGTACTTTTATTTACTTTTGTGCCGGCGGCCTTTTTATCGCCGATACCGGCGATAGTTGCGCTATACTATCATCAAAACATCCGATCTCATGGCAAAGTGGATATTAAAAGCCTTAGTACAAAAGACCATCTCATACCTCCCTTATAGCGAACAGGTCAACCGATGGTTTCAACAACATGTCACTCGGGGGCTTCGCCTTGACGAAGTTCACTTTAGCTATAAATTTGAACACCTCCTCGATCACCTCTACTTTTATCAGCAAGCTACCGGCCGGGCCGACCTCAGCCAACAGCAATGTTTAGAATTAGGCACAGGCTGGTACCCCATTATCCCCATTGGTTATTTTCTCAGAGGCGCACAACGCACCCTCAGCGTAGATATCGCCCCGCACATGACCTCCCATACTTTTCTCACCTGCATTCGCGAAGTACTGAGCCGCGAGGAGGCTTTCATCCATGCCTTAGGCAACGAAGTGCAGCCCCGCTTCGATAGGCTCAAAGCCATACAGACCGAATCAACCCCGCATACCCCCCTATTGGAGTTGTGCAACCGTATCAATCTGGAAATACGAGTAGCTGACGCCCGCAAGCTACCCTTTCCCAATGACCATTTTGCACTCATCACTTCCAACAACACTTATGAACATATCTATCCAACTGTGCTCTCGGCCATCGTGCCCGAACTTTGGCGCACCTTAAAACCTGGCGGACTCATGAGCCACTTCATCGATATGTCTGACCACTTTGCCCACATGGATCCCTCCATAACCATATATAATTTCCTTCAATTCTCCGATCGTGCCTGGGCCTGGATCGACAACAACATTCAGCCCCAAAACCGCTGGCGCTTAAAAGACTATATGGCCATGTATGAAGCGGTCGGCATTCCTTATGAGGCGGCGCGACTACGCCCGGGCAACCTAACCGACCTACGCTCGGTCAAACTCCATCCTCGCTATCAGCACTACAGCCCGGAGGAACTGGCCATCAGCCACGGCTACCTCGTTAGCAGAAAGTGACCATTAAGCCATCACGGCCGTAAGGCGCCATAGCGGTTCCAGCAGGGCGGGCGGGCCGCTGGTTTGTATCCTTTCGCGCACTTCTGCCTGGCTGGCCCCTTTGGTGAATAGGCGCCAGGCCAAATCTTCGGGCAGAACCGCCCGCGCCTGTGCATGGACGCCGGGGGCCTGCCCCAACAACCAAGCATCGCCCTGGCGCAACAGCAACCAACTGCCTCCGCCCTCCCCAGCTACATCTATGGCTATGCTTATGCCCGGCTCAGCGGCTACCTCGCGGTAGTGGTGGGGCAATGCCCGCAGCGAGGTATCCAAATAGGGCCTGTATAACCGGGCGGCATACAGCGGCGCCGTTTGCCCCACGGCCCAGCGTATCTGTTGTTGGTGGTGCCATTGTTCGGTATACTCCCGCGCTATGTGAAACCAGTTAGCAGAAGTTTCTTCTCCAGCCCAGGCCACCGAAAACAACGCCGGCGCCTCGGGCGGCAAGGTTTGTAAATATGCCCGATAGGCCGGCCCTGTCATAGCCAGCATGGATACCAGCACCGAAGGACTCACGCGCCGCATGGCCTTTACCCAGTCGGCGTTTAGTTGATTCAGAAAGGACACCAAATCGGCATAGCCCGTTATCTGGGCGGGCGCCTCGCCAAAGTAGCCGTCCCGCCCCATTGAGAGACCCCGTATTTGACCATCGAGCAAATGGGCGACTATGTCTTTTACCCGCCAGGCGCCCGCGAGGGTGGGGCGCTCCCAGTCGGTGGGCTTAAGGTCGTTCAATAGCTCCAACAACAGCAACTCCAGTTCAGCCATTGCGCCCAGCGTATCCAAAGGGCCGGAAGGTATAAAGTTGGTCATCTCTTCAAGTGATTTTACTTTCCAACGCCCCGCTAAGGATTTGGGTTCCTCGTCTTCGCAAGCTTCCGGGCAAAGACAGGTCAAAACTAAATCCAAAGCATCTATTTATTGCAGGAGTACCGGGAATGGCGTAGCTTTGGGAGGTATGGAAGCAAATTCACCCCAACAGGAGGAAAAAAAAGGCTGGCTGCGCCGCTTAGAGCAGGAAAGCTGGCAGTCAGAGCTCATCATCTCTGGTATCGCCATTTACGGCAGCGGCCAGCTACCCGATTTCATCGACGGGTTGGCCGGCTGGAGCGTAGGCTATTCCACGCCGGGTATATCCTGGGTAGTGTACGCCATCTTCATTTATTTGTATGTAGGCGCCTATGCCTTGCTGCTGTCCTTTGTCTTTCACTTCATCCTTAGGGCCATCTGGGTAGGGTTGGTAGGCCTCAATTCGGTGTTTCCCAAGGGCATTAATCCTGATTCCACCACTTTCCCGGCCTATTTTATGCGGCAGCTCGGCGAGGAGTTCTCCGGCGATAATGAGCAGAACATCCACCGACTCGACGACTTTTGCAGCCTTATCTTTGCCATTGGCGCGCTCGCGGCCATGACGTTTTTGGCCATCAACGTCGACCTGCTGATTCTGCTTGGACTGCGAGAACTGCTGACGCTGTTTTTACCGGCAAATATAGTGAGCGTCATAGGCATAACCATAGGCAGCATTTTTTTACTGCTTTCGCTATTCACCACCTTCGTTAACGGCTTTAAAACGCTGCAAAAACTTCCTCAGGTAGAAAAATGGCATTATCCGGTCAACCAGTTCAATTCCAGGGTGATGCTCAATATTTTTTATCGCCCCATCAATCGACTGTCCTACACCTTCTCCACCAACCTGAAGCTGGGGTCTTATGCGCTGGGGCTGATGGTATTTTTTTCAATTATTACGGTGATGGGCGCCTATCGGCTTATCAATAGCCCTGCCTTATTCCTTGCCGATTCTACCTGGCTGAACCGTGAATATAGCCGCACCGACCGGCTACAACCGCCTCAATACGAAAACCTGCGCACCCCCGGCAGCCGTATTCACTCCCTGCTCATTCCTGCCGATGTGGTAAAAGACCCCTTTCTGCGGGTATTTGTACCCATACTGCCCAATGAATCCGCAACCATCGACTCGCTTTGCGGCGAATGGGAAGATAAAGCATCTCTAAGTAGCGATGAAAACCGAAACGCCAGGCGCGCTTTTACCCTGTCGTGCTACGAAAAGTACCACCGCTTTTACATCGACGACAGCCTCTACCAGGTAAAACTAAAATTCTTTGATCATCCCAATGCCAAAGAAGAGGGGATTATTACTTATCTTCCGATAGGCCGCCTCGCGGTCGGAGAGCATGTGTTGAAAGTAGAAAAACTTACCCCCGACGGCCAGAACGCCGCCCGCATCATGCAGGCGCCGTTCTGGAAGGGGGAATAACCTGTTATTAACGGTTCTTCAACAGATCGCGGATCTCTGCCAACAGGTCTTCCGCGCTGGGGCCGGCCGGAGGGGCAGGCGCTTCTTCTTTAGGCGGATTGAGCTTATTGTACGACCGGATCAGCATAAAGATGGCAAAAGAAATGATCAGGAAGTTGATGATCGTCTGAATAAATGCCCCATAGCGTATTACAACGGCTTCTTTAACTACCGCGCCGGCAGCATCGGTCTCGGCTGCTTGCAGGGTCAGTACCAAATCGGAAAAATCGACCCCGCCCAGCAATATCCCGATAGGCGGCATGATGATGTCGTTGGTGAACGACCCCACAATGGCGCCAAAAGCGCCTGCAACGATAACGGCGGTGGCCAATCCCAGCACATCGCCTTTCATAATGAATGCTTTAAATTCACTCCACATGGTTCAATCGTTTTGTTTTTTTGAATAATGTTTGAGACATCCTCGTTGTACAAAAGTAACTTTTTGGTGGTAATCCCCTATAAAAAACTCATTTTTAAGCTTTTCCCTTATTCAAATACTAAGTAAGGCGCCAGTTTTTCAGCTACCCCCGCGGGCAGAGCCATTACCTTAGCTAAGTCGGCGACACTTTTAAAGGCGCCATGCTGCTCCCGATAGCGCACAATGGCGCGAGCCGAACGATGATCGAGGTAGGGATGGTCGGCTAATGCCTCGGCATCGGCGTCGTTGATGCGCAGGGGGCGAAATATGCCCGTACCTGCCTGTAACTGCGGCCGTATTTGCTGGAATGTGCTGTCAGGTAGGCCATAGGTTTCCCCTACCTGCTCTACCGAGCGAAAGCCACCCAACTGATCGCGGAAGCGCAGGATGCGGCGACTCAGCGTCGGGCCTATTCCCCGGAGTTGCTGCCAGGCAGCTTCATCGGCGGTGTTGATGTCGATAACCACAGGGCTACGGGGAGCCCGGTCTACCGCAGCTTTAGGAGCAGGCGCATTTTCAGGCGCGGCAGCTATGGTTGCATAAGGCGCCAGCCGCTCGTAGTCGTTGGCCGAAAAGCCATACAGTTTTTGCAAGTCTTCGGGTCGCCGAAATCGCCCGCCCCGCTCCCGGTACTTAATGAGGTTGTCGGCGATACGAGCGGGCAACCCCAGCCGCAACAACTCCTCGCGGGTAGCTGTATTGGGGTCAAAAGGGAAAGCCTCTGCCGCAGTCGCCTCCTGGCGGTAGCTGCCCGCCGAACGAGCCGGGCGTCCGCCCTGCCGCCGCTCTTTTTCAGGCCACATCAGATGGGGCGCAATGCGCTGGCGATCGGCTGGCGATAATGCACGAAAGCGAGCTAAGGCGTCGGCATTGGCAAAGTACCCTCCTTTTTGGGTATAACTCAGCCAGGCGCGGATGGTCTTATCGGGCAACCCCAAAGCCACCAACTGGGCGCGGGTGGGCGCATTGGGGTCAAATTGCAGGCCTTCGGCTGCTGCTTCTGCTTCGACCCCTGCGGGCGGGCGCTCCAACAAAGCAATAGCCTGCTCATAATCGCCGTCATTTTTGACTGCTGTTGTCGCCTTGGGCCATAGCCAGGGCAATGAGAACAAAACAATGCAGAGGATTAGCAATAACAGTACCCCCGTGCGCTCGGCCCGGGTGTAATAGAAAAACTCAATCAGAAAGCGCTTCATCATACTATATTTAAGGTGTGAAGAGAGCTTGGTTTTACTGCCGCCACTCGCGTACATACGCCCCGCTAAAGGCAGTAGCATGCCCCTGCCAGCCTAAAGCTATACATTCGTCAAGCCAGGCGTTGACCCTGTATCGGCTATTGGAGCCATCAAATATCCAGCGCTCCGGCCTAAAGTACGCGCCACAGTCTTCGATTCGCAGCCGCGGATTGCCCCTCAATAATACGGCATCGACAACCAACGGCTCTGGCGGCGGGGGCGCTTCGGGTAATTCATCCAGAAAAACAATTTGATAGTCCTGTAGCCGGGCCACGCCCTGCCGGTAGGCCCAGTTGCCCGCCTCGGCACTGGTATCGGGCGTATTCAGCAAAACTGCCGGCCGGGCCCCCCGATAGCTGCGGCTGTTGCTCGCAGCCCATTGCACAGCCGGCGCTTCTCCGGGCAGCGTAGCCCAGGTGTACAGTTGCTTGCCCTCAAACCAATCTACTACCGTGGCCCGGGGCAGGTGATACACGACCAATGCCTGCTGCTGATGGCGTTGCCAACTGGTGTAGGAAGTCAGCGTCAGCGCAGCAGCCAGCATGGCCAACCCGGTCAGCGCCCAGGCAGGCCTGCGGCTTTCTATCCAGCCGCTCAGGGCTGCTACAACGCCATAAAGCAAAGCCAATGTGCCGCCCCCGATCCAGAGTTGATCGATGACGGCCCCAGGCAACTGGCTCAATCCAAAAATGCTCGCATTCATCAGCCAGATGAGGCCATACAACAATTTGCCCAGCAGCATGCCCGCCAAGGGAATGCTACCCAATGCAGCCATCAATATGCCCAGTCCAAGAATAAAAGGCGATACCGGTACCACCAGCAAACCCGACAACCAAAAATATACCGGAAACTGATGAAAATAGTACATACTCAGCGGAAAGGTAGCCAACTGTGCCGCTATGCCCACTGCCGTAAGATTCCAGCAATAGTCGGCCCACCGCTGCCGAAAGTAAACCGCCCGGTAGACAGGGCCGTGAAACAGCAATATCCCGGCTACGGCTAAATACGACAACTGAAAACCCACATCCAACAATAACCAGGGGTTGTGCAGTAATAACAAAAAGGCCGAAGCCGCCAAGGTGTTGTACATCTGATGCGGCCGGTCGAGAGCCTGCCCGAACAGCAACAATGAAAACATCACCGCTGAGCGTTGTACCGAAGGCGATAAGCCGGTAAGCAGAGCAAAAGCCCATACCCCAATCAGGCTAAGCGCCAGCAGCGTCCAGCGCTTGCCCCGGGCGGGTAGCGGCAAAAACGCCAGCAGCCAACGCAACCCTACGGCCACAATGCCTACATGCAGCCCCGATACCGAAAGCACGTGTACAGCCCCGGTTTGAGAATAAGCCTTTTGCACGGCGTCTTGCATATCATCGCGGCTGCCCAACACCAGCGCGGTGGCTACGCCCAGCTCGTTGCTGGCGGGTATGTAGCGCCTAAAAGACGTGAGCATCTTGTGCCGTGCCCGCAAAGCCAAGCCTTGAAGAGAAAAGACCGGCCGATGCAACAACTGCCAGTCGGCGCTGTCAATTCTCGTCTGGTAAAAACAGTTTTGCCGGGCCTGGTAGGCGCTAAAATCGAAAGCTTGCGGATTGAGCGGCGGCGCCAGCCGCTGTGCCCGCCCGCGCCAGGCCAGGCGGCTACCCGGAAATAAGGTATCCGACAAGCGGTCAAGAGGGATATACACCAACAGTCGCCCGCTGGCCGGCTGCATCCCTTCATCCCCTATGCCCACGCCGGCAACAGCCACCCTCAGCCGAAGCCGGTCGTTGCTGAGCTGCCTGTCAACTACTTCTCCGGTAAAATAAGCTGCGCTATCAATTGCTATCAACTTGGAAAAGTGATTCGCTTGATCTCCATCGGCTAAGGTGCGCACCCGCCAGTTGCCCAACAGCGCCAGCCCCAGCGCAGCCAAGATACCAAAGACCCATCGGGTTCTGTAGCCACGTAGCCATCGGTGCGCTGTTAATAGCGCAGCCAATACCAACCCGCCAGTCCATAACCAGACAGACGAGGGCCACATAGGGCCATATAAGCCCCACACAATACCCGCCACGAGAAACAATAGCAACCGAATAAAAGGCGCCTTGCGCCATACACTGGCTGAGGGAGTCGCGTTTGACATACTTATAGCGTTTGAGGCAAGAGAATGCGCACCTGCGCCTGTACGCAGATATTACCTGCCAAATTAACCACTTTGTGGAAATATACCAAATTTTTTGCCAAAAAATCGACATCCTCCCTACCTTTGCCAAGTCTTATTGATGCCAATAGGCCAAAAATTCATTCCCATAACAACAATGGAACTGTATAAAGAATTCTCGTTCGACTCGGCCCACTTCCTGCCATTCGTCGACGAAAACCACAAATGCCGGCGCGTACACGGCCATACGTATGTGGTGCGCCTGTATGTGAGCGGCGACCTCGACCCCGTGTTGGGTTGGGTCGTTGACTTTGCCGTGATTAAAGACATCTGGCGACCCCTGGAAGAGAAACTCGACCATCGCCTTCTCAATGATATTCCCGGATTGGAAAACCCCACTGCTGAAAATATCGCCATCTGGATATGGCGCCAGGTAAAACCCCGGCTACCCAAACTTAGCCAGGTGCTGGTATGCGAAAATGCCAGCAGCGGGGTTATCTATAAAGGCGAATTTGAATAATCCGCATCTCATGCAGGCCATCATCGAACGCTATCGCCGATCCGTATTGCAGGTTGCTACCCCGGAGAGCGCCGGTACGGGTTTTTATTTAGGAGAGTCAGGGCTCATTGTGGCCAGCGAGCACGTAGTGCGCGATCACCCCGAAGTAGTCATTCAAAACCGGCAGGTGAGCCGCCAACTTGCCCGCGTGGTTTTTCTCGATAGCCTGCATGATCTGGCGTTGCTGCGCCCCGCCGCCCCGCTCGATCTGCCTGCTGCCGAACTGGGCCCCGCCGCCCTGCCTCTTGAAGGAGAAACCGTGCTGGCCTTGGGCCTGCCCTTAGGCGCCAAATTTAGCGCCACCCAAGGGATAGTATCCGGCGCCCGCCGCGAATACCACGACCTGCTTTACATCCAACACGATGCTACCCTCAACCCCGGCAATAGCGGCGGCCCGCTCGTCAATGGCAAAGGAGAAGTGGTGGGCGTCAATACCTTTGATCTTCAGCCCGGCCAGGATATGGGCTTTGCCTTACCTGTGCGCTACCTCCGCCAAACCCTTGCCGACTATCTCTCAGGCAATGGCGCCATTGGCGCGCGCTGCTACTCTTGTGGCAACATCAGCTTTGAAGGCCAGAATACCGATGAAGCCTGCCCCCACTGCGGCGCCCATCTGCTCTTGCCCAACCAAATGGAACCCGGCGGCCCCGAAGGCGTCCCCTACACCATTGAACAACTCCTTCAGGAACTCAACCACGCTCCTGCCTTAGCCCGCCTCGGCCCCAATACCTGGCAAATACAGGAAGGCAGCGCCCGCATACAAATATCCTACCACGAAGAAACAGGTCTCGTCACCGGCGACGCCCATCTCTGCACCCTGCCCGCCGCCCAACTGCCCCGGCTATACGAATACCTGCTCACCCAAAACTATCAGGAGGAGTGTCTCTCCTTTAGCGTTAAAGGCCGCGACATTGTACTCAGCCTGCTCGTGTATGATCGCTATCTCAACGTGGAAACAGGTCGCAGACTCTTCCAAAACCTTTTCGAAAAGGCCGATCACTACGATAATATTCTCGTCGAAAAATTTTCTGCCAGTTGGAAGTATGCTGACGAAGAAGAATAATAACTATCTTTGTCCCGAACCATAATATTGCCCCCACGAATGGCGTTTCTAACCAGTCATTCAAACCTCCGGGCAATAGCCGCTTACTTGCCCAAATGATTTAAACTACTCCTTGCTTTTTCCTAACTAAAATTTGCCGTTTGTCAAAATATTGACGGCAATCTGAATATTATGTGTTAATGTTTTGCGGGCTTCGCGGAGTTTTCCGTAATATTGTTGCTCGTTTTTCATAAAAAGGAATCGCTTCTGGATCAATTTTTACAAATTTCCGCCAATATGAATATTTTGAAGTCACTTTGTCTGACGGGCGCACTGTTGTTGATACTGGGGTTAACCGCTACGGCACAGGATATCCATTTCTCCCAGTTTTACCTGTCGCCGCTCAATCTCAACCCCGCTATGACCGGGGTTATGAATTGCAACATTCGCCTTACGGCCAACTACCGCAACCAGTGGGCCAGCGTATTGGGTGAAAACTCCTTCCGCACCTACTCGGTTTCCTACGACCAGCGCATACCGGTAGGCCGCAACGACTACTTCGGCATTGGCGGCACCTTCTGGGGCGACCGCGCCGGCGAAGCCAACTTCTCTACCCTCACCGGCAAACTCTCGGGCTCCTACTCCAAAAAAATGGGCGGCGGCCGCAACAGCGGCAACTACCTCGTAGTAGGCGCCGAAGCAGGCGTGGCTCAGCGCAGCCTCGACTTCCTCCGTCTGCGTTGGGGCCTCCAACACGACGGGCGCGGCGGCTTCGACGGCGGCCTCGACCCTGGCGAAACGACCTTCAACCGCGATGAGTTCCTCTTTGCGGACATGGCGGCAGGCTTACTCTGGTTTATGGTCTTCGACCAAAACAACAGCCTCTACCTCGGCGGCTCGTTCCATCACCTCAACCGCGCCAACCAGTCGTTCGACAGCAACGACGAGGATCTCCTCTACAGCCGCTTCACCGTACACGGCGGCGGCGAGTTCCTCCTCGGTCGTCGCTTCGGCATCGTGCCCGGCGTGATTGTCATGAGCCAGGGCCCCTCCTTCCAGGTCAATGCCGGCACCAGCTTCAAGTTCCTGCTTCAGCCCGCATCCCGCACCCAGGGCAGCCAGTCGTTCCAGTTTGGTCTCTGGACCCGCATCTCCAACAAAATTGAGACCGGCGTACTCAACGACGCAGCCATCCTGTCTACCCGCTTCGACTACGACAACTTCAGCCTCGGCTTCAGCTATGACATCAACGTGTCGCAGTTGCGCCCTGCTTCCAACGGCAACGGCGGCTTTGAGCTCGCCCTCGTCTATAAAATTTGTGGCCCTGTTCGCCGCGGCGTATACTGCCCCGAGTTCTAAGGTATTCATTCTACCTTCAACTTGTACAACCAACGCCCCGAAGCGTTCCGTTCAGGAATGCCTCGGGGCGTTGTCGTTTTATCGTTCGCCAAGCCAAGATTTGTGAATCCTGATTTGGAGAACTATAACCCAAGCGGCCGGAGTCTTCGCTGCCGGCCACGACCAGCACATAGCACACCCCGTCTTCGGGCGTCAGGGCCCGCTTCGGCCTTAACTATCTTAATGGTAAAAAAAACAGATCAGCGAAGCTGATGTCAATCTCCGGAGTTACTCCTGTGAATCCGAAAAACCCTGTCAAAAAAGCCAATCCCGCAACCGGAGGTTGCCTGTTACGCAAAACAAACCATATATTTCGATCTTAATGTTCCATAAGGCCACTAAAGTACCCTATCGGCGGTTAGCAGAGACGCTGTGCATCGCATTTTGTTCGGACAAGGGGGTGCAGCGGTATGGGCCGGCTCAGGTATTTGCTAAAGATTAGGCACGACGGCCATGCCGGCCCATAAGAGCGGAACACCCGGCGCCGCCCGTGCTGCTCATAAAAGTAGATGTGATGCGGCGTGGCCCAAAAAGAAAAAGATCATCCAAAGTTTTGGCCGTCGCCCCGGTAGGTATTCACGTGGCGCAGTTGATCTTCGTCGAGGAGGTAAAGGGCGTTGAAGCGTTCGCAGAGCTCGCCGGCTTTGGCGTGGCGCAGGAAGACGGGATCCCCGATCTGGAGCGGTTCCGGAAGGCGGGCAAACCGGATGGGTGTTTGTACCTCGCCGGCGCCTTCGAGGGGGTCGAGAACGCCCGCGGCGGGCAGGTGAACGATGGGCGCCTTAGAGGGGTCGGTAGCGCCGGAGGCGATGAAGCCGCCGCCGTGGCAAGTGTAGACGCCAGGGGCGGGCCGGCGCACGACCTCGATGGCATAAAACAGGGCCGGGCGCAACTTGAAGTGCTGGTAGTTGTCGAAGAGGTGGGAGGCGTAGAAGCCCGAGCCCACGGTAACTTCTGTGACGGCGGCTTCGAGGGTGGTAGATGCTAAGCTGCCAGTGCCCCCGCCATTGACGAAGCGCAACTGGAAGCCTTCCGACTGTATGAGGGCCACAGCGGCCGCACGCCGACTGGCTAAGCGGGGCAGCGAGCGACGCTTGAGCAGCCGGATGAGGCCGTTTTTGAGGCGATTGCCAGGGATGTTGTCTGTTACGCCGGCGATCTGGGCTTCGTAGCCCATGAGGCCGTCGAGCTGCACGTAGGGGCACTGCCTAAGCGTTTTCAGGAGGGCCTCCAACTGGGGTAGGCCGGTGATGCCCGAGCGCCAGACGCCAAAATGCAGGCCGGGGTAGTGGTCAGACAGGTCGAGGTCGATGCAGACAGGCAGGGGCGTTTTCAGGCGGCGACCTGCGTCGTTGATGAGCCGCAGGTGCTCGGGGCTGTCGGCCATGAGGCATATTTGCTTGCCGCCTTTGACGGCTTCCGCTAAGGCTTCCAGCAGCGGCCTGCTCACTACGGGGTAGCCGATGAGCAGGTCGTCGAAGCCCTGGCGCGCCAGATAGAGGGTCTCTTGGCCGTGATAGGTCATGATGCCCTGAAATTGGGGACTGGCGTCGAGGATGATGCGCATGACGGCGGGGCAGCGCAGCGATTTGGAGGCGATGCGGATGGGCTTGTTGCCGGCTCGCCGGAGGTTGATGTCGATGTTCTCGCGCAGCAGGGCCAGGTCGAGTGCGGCATAGGGGAAGGGCAGGCCTGCTAAACGCTGCCGGTAGTATGGATAGTCGCTCATAGTTGTGCCGGGGCATCAGGGCCAAAAATAAATTGCAGATGGGGGTTGAGGAACAGCCCTTGGGGGTCGTGCCGTGCGCGCTGGGCATGGAAGGCCTCCCAGCCGGGGTAGCGTTCGGCAAAGTCGCTGTGGCTCAGCTTGTGCAGTTTGCCCCAGTGGGGGCGCCCGGCATGCGCCAGAAAGATGGCTTCGAGCTCGTCGAAGTACTTGTGGAAGTCCTGCTTGTGATAGACGTGGGCGGCGATGTAGGCTGAGTCCCGGCCGTTGGCAGGGCTGAGGTAGAGGTCGTCGGCCCGCACGAAGCGGTTTTCGAGCGGAAACATGACGTTGTACTTGCGGCGGTTGATCCAGTGGGTCAGCTCCTTTTTTACTTCGGCGTAGGCGTCGGCGGGCACATTGTACTCCATCTCGTTGAAGCGCACGATGCGGGCCGTGGAAAAAACGTCGTAGCTCTTTTTCTGCTTGTGGTAAGCGCCCACGGTGGCAGCGGCAAACCGGCTGATGGGCCGGGTGAGCGCCGGCAGCCGATAGGCGAGCTCGCAGATGGCTAAGAAGGCGTAGTTTTCGAGTAGCATCTCCTGGAGGTAGTTTTTAAAAGTGTCGGGGTCGGGCGGCGCGTCGGTGAGGTTGACGGTTTTTGTCATCACATAGGGCGTATGGGGAAACCAGTAGAACTCGAAGTGGCGGTTTTCGGCGTTGTATTGCGGAAGATTTTCGAGCACCTCTTCGAGGCGCCTTTTAGCTACCTTAAGACTGAGGTTGTAGGCCGGCACGCACTGTAGGGTAACCTCGGTGACAATCCCGAGGGCGCCCAGCGAGAGCACGGCAGCCCGAAAGAGACCCGGGTTTTCGGCGGCGGAGCAGGATACGAGTTCTCCCCGGCCGTTTACAAACTTTAGGGCGCGCACCTGGGTGCACAAATTGCCAAAGGCTGTGCCCGTGCCGTGGGTGCCGGTGGCCAAGGCGCCGGCGATGCTTTGCACATCTATATCGCCGAGGTTTTCGAGGGCTAAGCCCAGGGCGTCGAGCAGCTCGCTGAGGCGGCGCAGTTTAGTGCCTGCCCTGACAGTGACTAAGCCGGTGTGAGGATCAATGGCCGTAATGCCCTGATAGCGATCCAGCGATACCATCACGTCGTGCGTTGGGCAGAGGGCCGTAAAAGAATGCCCCGAACCAATGGCGCGAATGCGGCGCCCGGCGGTGGCGGCGTCTTGTACAATTTGTACGACCTCGGCTTCCGATTTGGGGTAAAACACCTGAGCGGGGCGCCATTGGAGGTAGCCAGACCAGTTTTGCATGGTTGTCTGATTATGGCGTGAAGATATAAAATCCCGATATGCAGGCTTGCAGGCGCGTTGGTCTTTTTATTTGGAGAGCGATGCGTGCGGGCATTTGACGTTTTTTGCGCTACATTAGTCGTAAAGGCTTGGCGGATGGCGGTCGGTCAAGCTACTTTTCCGGGCATACGCTCACAAAACGAAACCGCCATGTTACCGTCTCTTTGGATATTCCCGATTGTTGGCCCCATCGTCTTTACGCCCATATTTTTGGCTTTGCTGCTTTTCGACCGACTCTTTGTGCGGGCTGCCCACTGGCGGGATACGGCCCTCGCCGCGCTGCGCTACACCCTTGGCCTCATACTACTACTGGCCGGCGCCGAGAAGCTTATCCGGTTGCCCGACATCATCGGGCCGCACTACCTCATCGACGAGCTGGCTAAATATGGCTTAGGCCTGCTGGGGCAGTTTATTGCGGCGGCACAGGTAGGTATTGGCTTTTTGCTGTTCAGCCAGCGGTTTGCGCTTATCGGCGCCATTATGGCCCTGCCGATGTTTGCCAACATCTTCATCGTAACCGTTTCGCTGCAATGGCGGGGCACGCCTACCGAGGTAGCTTTCTTCCTCTTCCTCAACATAGTGCTGTTGGCCGCCGACTGGCCCCGACTCAAGTGGCTGCTGGCCGATAAGCCCGCCGACCTCGATCGCCTCAAGACGACGCCCCTGGCCCGCCGCCGGCCCCGTGCCGATGCGCTGCTGCTGGGGCTGCTACTGGTGTTGCTGGCCGCAACGGTGTTCGGCGGCCCTTATGCGTCGGCGGCACGCCTTGTTGCTGTCGGCGGCATTCTCATTGCGCTGGCGGCAACGCTCTATTTCAGGGCGCGGGAGTAAAGTTTTTTCTTTGGGGGGGCGCAACTCAAAATACACTCAGTCTCTCCGGCCCAACCACCTGATCAGCAGCGGCAACAGCAGCAAATCGGCGATTAGTGCGCTCACTAAGGTAAAGCTGATGAGCAGCCCCACGGTAACGCTGGGCGGGTGTATGCTGAACAGCATTACCAAAAAGCCAAAGAATAAGACGACGGTAGTAAGCGCAATGGCCTTACCTGTTTCCCGGAAGGTTGTGTGTATGGCTTCTTCCAAGGGCGCGCCGGCGGCGCGGGCGAGCTTATACCGGCTGAGAAAGTGGATGGTATCGTCGACGGCGATGCCAAAAATGACGGCAAAGACGATGCTCACCCCGGCTTCGAGCTCTATACCCAAATAACCCAGCAGCGCGCCGGCCACCAGCAGCGGCAGCAGGTTGGGGATCATGAAGATGATGAGCATCCGGGCATTTCGGAACAGCAGGGCCATCAAAACGCCGATGATGAGTACGGCTAAGCCCAGGCCCTGGAGCAGGCTGGCCCGTATGTATTCTGCGTTTTTATCGATGATGAGGCCCGTACCGGTTTGTTTTACTTTGATGACGCTGGAGTCGACGTTGGCGGCGATCCAACGGTCGAGGCGGCGGCCAAAGGCCTTGATGGAGTCGGCGCCTATGTCTTGCACCCTTGAGCTGATGCGCGTTTTGGTTCCGTCGCTGCTTACCAGCACATTCAGGTCTAAGCGGGGCGCTCGCTCGGCTAAGCGCTGGTAGCGTTCAAAGGTGGCTTTGTCTGCGGGCAGGACGTACGCATCGGGGCGATTGCTGCCAAACATCTGGTTGATGCTCTTATATACGGCAGTAACCGAGGTGACGGCCTGTACGGCGGGAAAAAGGCGGAGATAATCTTCAATCTTACCCAGCTCGCCCACCACCTCGTAGTCGTCGGCGCGGTAGCCGGGCTGCACAAAAACAGCCAACTCAAAAGGACGGAAGCCGGTAAGCTCTTTTTCAAAAAACCGGAAATCGCGAGTAATTTGCCGGCCGCGCGGCAGGTTGTCGATGATGCTGTAATTGGTGTTGATGAGGCTGATGCCGAGCGCACAAATGGCCAACAGCGCCAAGGTTCCGCCAATGATGGCCTTCCGGCGGCGGATGGTAAACTGGTAGATATTTTCAATCCATTGATCCCAGCGGGCCTGGCGGTCGCCCAAGCGGATGATTTGGTCGGCCCGGAAAAATGAGAGGGCGGCGCTGGTAAATAAAATCGATGTAGCGTAGGCAATGATTACCCCAATGGCCGCATTGACGCCAAACTCGCGAATGGGGCCGATTTTACTGGTTAGTAGCGTAGCGAAACCAATGGCGGTAGTAGCCGAGGTAAGAAAGGTAGCTAAGCCAATTTCCCGGACGGTGGTTATGATGGCTTCTTCCTGTCGGTGGCCTTTGTTGAGCTCATCGATGTATTTCGACATGATGTGGATGACGTCGCTGGCGCCTACAATGATCATCAACACGGGATAGAGGGCCGAGAGGGCGCTCATTTCGCGGCCCGTAGCGGCCAGAAAGCCCATGAACAGCAGCATACCCAAGCCTATGGAGGTAAGGGAAACCAATACGCCCCAGCCGCGGCGGAAGATACCAAACATGACGAGCGACACCAGCAGGCCCGATATGAGGGCCGATACCAGTACCTCCCGGATCTGCATGGCCACCAGCTCGCGCTGAAAATACGACCGCCCGAGTCGGTGTACTTCATCGAAGGCAGTGTATTCTGCCATGAGGGCTTCGAGGGCCTTCATCTGCTCCCTCGACTGTTCGAGGTCCATATTGGGGGCCGTTTTGGCGAAAATGACCAATGCGGTAGCATCCTTATTGATGAGGTTGTTCACAAAGCGCTCGTCTTTGAGTATTCGGGCGCGGTCGGCGGCGTAGCGCTCGGGCTGGTCGCGGTGTATGGCGGGCACCGTGGTGATGGCGAATGGCGTTTTGAGGGGATAGGAAAACATGGTGAGCGACTGACTGCCCGACACATGGGGCAGATTGCGCACCCGCAGGCTGAAGTCGTGAAATTGCGCCAAAAAAACACTATCAAAAACGCCTTTTTTGCGGGTGGCGGCAATGAGTAGGAAGTTGTCGTCGGTTTCAAAGTCTCGGGTAAAATCTCGAAAGAAATCGAGGTCTTCGTCTCCTTCGGGGAAGAACTGCTCAAAGTTAAAGCTAAACTTGAGGTTGGGTATGGCTATGGCGCCGGCGATGGCAAGCAGGCCAAAAAGAACCAAAATACCGATGCGTAGTTTCATGGGGTGTTGCGCCTTTTATGGCTGGTAGGGAAAACAGCCCGCAGGCGTGGCGGTTCAAAAAAAGCGCCGAATTATGAGGCCCTTTCGCGGCCCGGCGCATGGCCCTTAGTGTTTTATCCATTTGAGTACCTGGTTTTGGCCCCCGGCGGTTTGTAGCAGCAGCCAGTAGAGGCCGGGGGGCAGGGTTTGGGCCATGGGCAGGGGCTCGTCGAGGCGGCCTTCGGCGACCCAGGCGGTCCAGGATGCCTGGGGGCGTCCGAAGGCGTCGATGATTTGGAGGCGCACAGGGCCAGGGGCCAATGCCCGGCCCTGCACCCTTGCCCAGCCTGCCGAGGGGTTGGGCGCCACCCAAAGCTCGGGGCCGGGCGGGGGCGGGGGCTCGCTTGCGCTCACCACCGGCGTACAGGGGAGACCCTCCTGACCCAGCGGCCCCAGCCGGTAGTTGGGGAAGTGGGGCTGGCTGCGAAAGATGCCCCAGGGCAGGGATACGGCGGCCTGCTCGAACTGACAGGCCGCGCCGCGCTCGTCGGGGCGGTGAATGACGTGCACTACATCGCAACTGTTGCAGTAAACGTACAGGCGGCAGTCGGGGCCTAATTGCATGCCCCAGAAATCCTCCGGTATAAACTCATTTGTGGGCTCGTATTCGCCTACCACTACGCCCGATGCGGCTATGTCGTCGGCCCAGGTATCGAATTGAAAAATTTTCAGGGCCGAAGAGACGTATAAATAGCGAGAATTGGGTGAAAAAGCTACTCCGCTATTGAAATAAGTGACCCCCTCATCTATGGGAATAAACACAAAGTTACTCAGCTCGCCCGTTGTTCGGTCGGCGGTAAAGAGGAATACATCATCATTGTTTTCCGGATTGTAGCGGGCGTAGCGCAAACCGTCGGGGGAGAAGTTGGCCCAGCCCAGGTCTCGGGTATGGGCCATACCAATATTTTGCGTAAACACATTGCCTACGCCTTCGTCCGATAGCATAAAGCGATAATACAAATTACCGCCTATTGGACCCGCACTAAGCACCCACCAGTCGATTCCGTTGGCATGCCGAACGGCCGTGAGCTGGCCTCCGCCAACCTCTTCAGAAATAACGGGCACATTTTTGACTTCCACTCTGCCCAATCCGCCATTGGCGGCCATGTTGACGAGGCTGTAGTAGAGGGGCTGAGTGAGTACATTAAGCCCCGTCTGAGGGTCTTGTTCATAAACCAAGCCCTTGTGAAACAAGTAATAAAGACTATCGGAACCCGGCGCGGGCAGGGCTAAGCAGCTTTGAGGCCCGCCTGTATAAGCCCCTTGCCAGGGGTAATCTTCCCGGAAGCATTGCAACTCATGTACCGGGCCGGGGTTGATGTCGTCTCCGTTTTCCATAAGCTGGTGGGCGGCATTGGCAATTTTGCAACCATTGGTGTAAAACAGCAATTGCCCGTCGGCGTCGCAAATGTTGGCTACGCTGCTGTGCAGTTCTATGTGGAAATTTGCCGTAGCCAATTCAAGGCTACCGGATCTGAAATCAAGGATGTTCCCCTCTATAAGGGTATTAGTCCAGTCATAGTCCTGTCCCATCAACCACACCCCATCGTGCAACTGCCCTGCGGCAGCCCTACTCCAGAGCAGGGCTGCCGCCAGCAGCAGGGGCATGGGGGGTATTGCGCGCAAGGCCCGGCGCATGGCCCTTAGTGTTTTATCCATTTGAGTACCTGGTTTTGGCCCCCGGCGGTTTGTAGCAGCAGCCAGTAGAGGCCGGGGGGCAGGGTTTGGGCCATTGGCAGGGGCTCGTCGAGGATGCCTTCGGCGACCCACACGGTCCAGGATGCCTGGGGGCGTCCGAAGGCGTCGATGATTTGGAGGCGCACAGGGCCAGGGGGCCATGCCCGGCCCTGCACCCTTGCCCAGCCTGCCGAGGGGTTGGGCGCCACCCAAAGCTCGGGGCCGGGCGGGGGCGGGGGCTCGCTTGCGCTCACCACCGGCGTACAGGGGAGACCCTCCTGGCCCAGCGGCCCCAGCCGGTAATTGGGGAAGTGGGGCTGGCTGCGAAAGATGCCCCAGGGCAGCGATACGGCGGCCTGCTCGAACTGACAGGCCGCGCCGCGCTCGTCGGGGCGGTGAATGACGTGCACTACATCGCAACTGTTGCAGTAAACGTACAGGCGGCAGTCGGGGCCTAATTGCATGCCCCAGAAATCCTCCGGTATAAACTCATTTGTGGGCTCGTATTCGCCTACCACTACGCCCGATGCGGCTATGTCGTCGGCCCAGGTATCGAATTGAAAAATTTTCAGGGCCGAAGAGACGTATAAATAGCGAGAATTGGGTGAAAAAGCTACTCCGCTATTGAAATAAGTGACCCCCTCATCTATGGGAATAAACACAAAGTTACTCAGCTCGCCCGTTGTTCGGTCGGCGGTAAAGAGGAATACATCATCATTGTTTTCCGGATTGTAGCGGGCGTAGCGCAAACCGTCGGGGGAGAAGTTGGCCCAGCCCAGGTCTCGGGTATGGGCCATACCAATATTTTGCGTAAACACATTGCCTACGCCTTCGTCCGATAGCATAAAGCGATAATACAAATTACCGCCTATTGGACCCGCACTAAGCACCCACCAGTCGATTCCGTTGGCATGCCGAACGGCCGTGAGCTGGCCTCCGCCAACCTCTTCAGAAATAATGGGCACATTTTTGACTTCCACCCTGCCCAATCCGCCATTGGCGGCCATGTTGACGAGGCTGTAGTAGAGGGGTTGTGCCAGTACGTTAAATCCCGTTTCGGGGTCTTGCTCGTATACCACTCCCTTGTGAAACAAATAATAAAGACTATCGGAACCCGGCGCGGGCAGGGCTAAACAGCTTTGCTTTCCTCCTGTATAAGCCCCTCTCCAGGGGTAATCCTGCCAGGAGCATTGCAACTCATGTACCGGGCCGGGGTTGATGTCGTCTCCATTTTCCATAAGTTGGTGGGCGGCATTGGCAATTTTGCAACCATTGGTGTAAAACAGCAATTGCCCGTCGGCGTCGCAAATGTTGATTGTACTGCTGTGCAAATCCATCGGCAATACAGCTTCTTCCACATGTAATCCATCTGTTGAAAAAATCAACAGGTTGCCCTCAATCAAAGGAGTAGAAGAATTGTTATCTTGCCCCATTACCCACACCCCGTCGTGCAACTGCCCCACGGCAGCCCTGCTCCAGAGCAGGGCTGCCGCCAGCAGTACAGGCATGGGGGGTATTGCGCGCAAGGCCCGGCGCATGGCGCTTAGTGTTTTATCCATTTGAGTACCTGGGTTTGGCCCCCGGCGGTTTGTAGCAGCAGCCAGTAGAGGCCGGGGGGCAGGGTTAATGCTTCCGTAGGCATTCATGCCGTATACACAAAATTACGCTTTTTTGTGCGGATAATTTTATTTCACATAGCCAAAGCTCCGGCAGGTTGGCGCCCGGCCTAGCGATGCGGAGCAGGGCCGACCTTTGGGAGGCAGCCCGGAGGGCCGAGCGAATAGCGAGCTGCGCAGCGTAGCGCCCCCGCGCAGGCTGCCAACGGAGGGGAATGTTATGCGGGGGAGGCCCCTTTTTGAAGGGTGAACGGGGCTATAGACCGACGACGCGATAGCCGACGCCTTTGAGGGTAATGATCTGGACGCTACTGTCGTGGCGCAGGTAGTCGCGCAGGCGGGTGATGTATACGTCGAGGTTGCGGGAGTTGAAGAAGGAGTCGTTGCCCCAGAGGCGTTCGAGGATGTCTTTGCGGGCGATGGGTTGGTGGGGTTTTTCGGTGAGCATGAGGAGGAGTTCTGTTTCGCGGTGGGAGAGGCGGCGGATTTGGTCTCCGCATTGGAGTTCCTGGCGGAGGGGGTAGAAGCGGTAAGTGCCGAGGCATATTTGGGTTAGGTCTTGTGGGGCTGTGGGCTGGGCGGTTTCGGGCCGGCCGGCGAGGGCGAGCAGGTTGTTGATGCGGGCGATGAGCTCCTCCATGCTGAAGGGTTTGCGGAGGTAGTCGTTGCCGCCGGCGGCGAAGCCTTCGACGACGTCTTCCGTCTGGCTTTTGGCGGTGAGGTAGATGATGGGCAGCCGGGGCGCCGACTGCCGGATGGCGCGCCCTATGGCGAAGCCGTCGAGGCCCGGCAGCATGACGTCGAGGACGCAGATGTCGGGTTGCAGGGCCTGAAAAGCGTCGAGGGCGGCGGCGCCATCGGCAATGAGCTCTACCTGGAAGCCGCGGCTTTGTAGGGATTCCCTGACGATCTTGCCCAAGAAGGGCTCGTCTTCGGCGTACAATATTTTGACGGGTTCGCTCATGCGGGGGTGGAAGAAGCGGTTATTGTGCCTGCCCGTCGACGGCGCCGGCGCCAAAGTTGAGCTGGAAGCCAATGCGCTGGTGGGGCTCGTCGTCGTCGTAGTCTTCCCAGAGGGTTATTTCCTGCATAAAGTCTTCGAGGTGGCGCAGGTAGTAGGGCTCTTTGAGCTCTTCGGGCCTGTAGATGGCGATGGTTTTAGGGGGGCGGGGCTCGCCGTACCCTTCGATGAAGGGATAGTTGATGAGAACGAGCACCTTGCCGTTGAAGAGCTGTTGGTATACCAGGTCGCCGTTGTGTTTGATGAGTTCGCGCTGGAGTTTTACGCCTAAGCGCTGCGACATGCCGCTGGCTACCGTGCCGAGGCTGAGCACTACGGCTTCGAGGTTGTCTACCTGCTCGCGCACTTCAACGGTGGCCTCTAAGCCTACTTCGGCGATCATGCGGGCGAGCTGATCGGCGATCTGGCTGCGCAGTTGTTCGCGCCAGACGGCGCGGTAATCGGCGGTATTTTTGAGCACTTCGCGGTACTGATCGACCTTGCGCTTAAGGCCGGCAAATTGTGGTTCCATGGTTTGGCTTTATAAGATTAACGGTTTTTGGGGGCCATAGTTGGCGCGCCGCTGACGGTTTCCTGCAAAAAGGCCGTCACCCACTGCCATACTTCGGGGCTTTGGGTGCTGTGGCCGAGGCCGCGACTAACCATGAGCCGGCTGCCTGCCCAGGCCTGATGCACGGCACGCGCCTCGGCCAAAGGAGCCAGTTCGTCGTCGTGATCGTGTATGATGAGGCCGGGCGCATGGATGCGGGCGGCTAAGGGCGGCATGAGGAAGGCGGGCAGGGGAAACCCATACCGACGCTCAGCGGCTTCGTTGAGCCGGCGCATGACGCGGTCGCTGACGCCGAGGATGCGCTGGTAGGCCTGGAGGAGCCCGTCGAGGCCGGCGGGCATACCGATCAGCACCAATTTATCGGGGGCGTATTCAGGGCGCAGGTTGGCTAAGCAATAGAGGGCGGCCATAGCGCCCGCCGAATGGCCTACGATGGCGCGGGGCGCATATTGGTCGAGGGCCTCAGCGAGGCCGCCGGCATAGCGCACGGCCGTAAACCGGTCGCCGCCCGAATAGCCATGCGCGGGCGCATCGATGGCCATGAGGTCGAAGCCGGCGGCGCGGAGTTGAAGCCATAGCCCTTCCCAGCGGGCGCTGTTGCTCTCCCAGCCGTGTAGCAGTAGCACGCGGGGGCCCGGGCCGGGCCAGTGGTATAGCTGAGTGGGATAGCCGTTGATGCGGAGGGGCGGCAATTTGGCCTCGTCGAGCCAGTGGGCATGCCCAGGCGAAAGGCGGCCTTTGCGGGGCGAGCTGAAGATGCGCAGCGCGAGGTAGCGGCAGGCCGGCGGGAACACAACGGCGGTTGTTTCGAGCGCCATCCGCACGGCGGGGAGTATCCAGCCTTGGGTGAAGTCCTTAGCCATGACATGGCCTTATGGGTATTGGCATAAGGCGGGGGTAAAGGTAAAGCGTTTTTACAATTTTAGGCGGGCGTAGAGGTCGTCGCGGTAAGACTTGCTGACCCGAAAGCACTTGCCGTCTTTCATTTTTACTTCTATGTCGCCGGCGCCGGTATGTTGTATCTCGGCTAAGTAGTGGGCATTGATGATGGTAGAGCGGTGTATGCGCAAAAAGTAGCCGGGATCGAGTTGTTCGAGGATTTGCTGCATGGACTCGCGCAGGAGGATGCGCTTTTCGGCGGTGTACACTTCTATGTAGTAGCCCGAGGCCTCGATGTAGCGAATGTCGGGCATGGCCACTAAGCTCACCTTACTGCCGTGCTTGAGGGCTAACTTGGTTTGGGTTTCGGCTGAGGTCGGGGCGGCGCCTGCTTTGAGGTGCTCGATGAGGGCTTTGAGCTGGTCGATGTGGCCGCGCTGGCGGCGCTCCTTGAGGTTAGCGAGGGCTTTGTCCACGGATAGGGCAAAGCGGTCGTCTTTGAAGGGCTTGAGTAGGTAGTCGAAAGCAAATACGTCGAACGCCTGGATTGCGTATTTGTCGTAGGCGGTGACAAAGATGGTGAGTGGGATTTCGTCTTCTTCCAACTGTTCGAGCACTTCAAAGCCCGTCATATCCTTCATCTGGATGTCGAGGAAGATGAGGTCGGGTTTTTTCTCCCGGATGTTGGCGATGGCCTCGGCGCCGTTTTTGCACTCGCCCAGTACGTTGATTTCGGGCCACTGGGGCAGTAGTTTGCGCACGCGCTGTCGGGCTAGGGCTTCGTCGTCGATGATGAGGATGTTAAACATGGGAAGATTGATTTTAAGACGCAACGATCTGCCGGGGCGGCTGCGGGGGGGCAGCAGGCTCGGCGTCTTTGCGTTGCAGGTGTAAGGGTAAAATAATATGGCTGCAAGCCCCCGGATGCGTATTGGTCACCGTAAAGGAGCAAAGATCGCCGTAGATAGACATGAGGCGCTCGCGGGTATTTTGCAGCCCGGTGCCTTTGTTGAAAATGTCTTTGCCATCGGCTAAGTTGAGGCCCTGGCCATTGTCGCATACCCGCAGGTGCAGATGACCATCGGCGGCAAAAGCTTCGATGTTGATGGCGAGTTCGAGGTGATTGCGGGAGAAGCCGTGGCGGATGGCATTTTCTACCAGCGGTTGCAGCAGCATGGCGGGCACCTGGGCGTCGCGCAGGTCGGGGTCTATTTTCCAGTTTACATCGAGGTCGTCGCTGAAACGGGTCTTTTCAATGTTGACGTATTTGCTGAGGAGGTCGAGCTCATCAGACAGGGGCACCATCTGGATATCGCTCCAGTCGAGCACCCGGCGCAGCAGATCGCCGAGGTCGGCCAGCATCATTTTGGCGCGGTCGATGTCGATGTCCATGAGGCTGGCAATGCTGTTGAGGGTATTGAACAGGAAGTGCGGCTGTAGCTGCGAGCGGAGGGTTTTGAGGTGGGCTTGCAGAAACTGGGTTTGAACGTGGGCGTGGCGCAGTTGGTTGTCGTGGTCGCGCCTGACGTAGTAGAAGGTATAGGTGATGCTTACGGTAACGAGGTAGAGCAGAAACAGTTTGTCAAAATTGATGAGAAACCAAAACAGGAGATCCTGGCTCAGTTCGTCGCACTCGGCCCCGGTGCAAAACAGGTGATGCGCCCCGATAAGCGTGGCATACCACACAATAGAAAAGAAAAAGGCAAAAGCGAGATGGGTGATGATGATGCGCGGCCAGGCCCAGTTGCGCTGTTGGAGCAGGAAGCGGGTGGTGCGCACAATGATGATGGCAAACACCACGCCTACGCCCCAGGCTACGAGGCGGTCGCGGATCATCATGTTGAGATCGATGCCGCTGTTGTCTAATTTTAGCTGCGAGTACATCCGCAGGAAGGTGATCACCTGAGTAAGGGCATAGAGGGCTGCTATGGCCGTGATGAGGCGTCGTTCGTGCCAGGGCTGGCGATTGTTGGCGGCCTTTATAAAATTAGCTGACATAGCTGCTGTTATGTATGCTACAAAGTTACGGGTATTTCCCCTAAGATGTCATATTGTCTGATGCATCGGGTTTGCGTTTCGCTGCACCCGGCTTGGGTTTCGTTGCAGCCCTGAGCGCGGCATCGCAAAAGGACTTACTTTTAAGGTTCTCCGGGCTAAGATTCACTTATCCTAAACCGGGGAACTATGAGTGTGTGGCAAAACCAAAATTCGCCCGACTGTTGTAATGTGAAACAGTTTAACGAACGGCAAGCTCCCGGCAGGGGGTTTGCCGCTTTTTTTATAGTTCCATCACTCGGGCGCGTTCCAGCGCCTTCACCAAGGCGCTTACCCTTGCGGGGGCTATGGCGTTGGCCCAGTGGCCTCCTTCCTTGAAGTACGAACCTACAATGAACCCATCGGCATAAGGCAGCAGTTCCGCTATGTTTTCGGGCGATACGCCCGAGCCAACCAGTACCGGCAGGTCGGGGCAGGCTTCGCGGGCGGCCCGCACATCGGCGGCGGCGGCGGCTTTGCCCGTAGCCGAACCGGTGATGATGAGCCCGTCGGAGCGGAAGAAAGCGGCCGCCTGCGCCGTTTCCGCTAAGCTCAGGTCGGCGGTAGCGGCATGGGCGCTGTGCTTTTTTTTGATGTCGGTAAAGATGGCAATCGACTCGGCGCCTATGTTTCGGCGGTAGCGCAACAGCTCGCCGGCATCGGCATCCATCCAGCCTTCGTCGGCCAAGTGGCCGTATACAAAACCCTCGGCCCGGATGAAACACAGCCCGGCGGCCTGAGCTACGGCTAAGGCGGCCTGGTTGGCGCCTGCCAATATTTGTATGCCGCAACTGAGGCCGGGCGCCTCCTCGCGCACGGCTAAGGCTGCGGCGGTCATCCAGGCCGTTACCTCCGGCCCCACCTGTCGGCGCAGATAGGGGGCGTCGTGCATATTTTCAATCAGCAGCCCATCGACGCCCTGCTCGGCGTACAGCCGGGCTTCGGCCCTCACCTGCCCCAGCAGATCGCCGCCGCCGTAAGTGGGCGTTCCGGGCAGAGCGGGCACATGAATCATAGCGATGAGCGGCTTGGCGGCTCCGAACAACTGGTCGAACGATACGGGCATGGCGCTTAGCTTTCCTGGCAGGCTTCGTATATGTCTTCCCAACCCTTGCGGTGGCGCACCACCGTTTCGAGGTATTCCCGCCATACGGGGGCATCCTGGGCGCTGTCTTTGACGATGGCGCCGGCGAGGCTGGAGGCTAAGTCGGTAGCCAGCAGTTTGCCGTCGCCGAAGTGCGCCGCCAGCGCCATGCCGCTTTGAATGACCGAAATGGCCTCGGCGGTGCTAAGGGTGCTGCCCGGCGATTTGAGGCGGGTGCGGCCGTCTTCCGTCTTGCCCGAGCGCAACTCCCGGAAGATGGTCACCAAACGGCGTATCTCTTCGCTGGGCGCCGGCATGGCGGCGCCGGTGAGGGCTTCGCCCATCGCCTGGGTGCGGGCCGTTACGATCTGCACTTCCTCTTCTAAGGTGGGCGGCAGCGGCATCACCACCGTGTTGAAGCGGCGGCGCAAGGCGCCGGAAAGCTCGTTGACGCCTTTGTCGCGGTCGTTGGCAGTAGCGATTACATTGAAGCCCCGCCGGGCCTGTACCTCGGTATTCAGCTCGGGTATGGGCAGGGTTTTTTCCGATAGCACCGTAATGAGGGCGTCCTGCACATCGCTCGGGATGCGCGTCAGCTCTTCGATGCGCGCCAGCCGGCCTTCGGTCATGGCCCGCATGACGGGGCTGGGCGTGAGGGCGCGCTCGGAGGGGCCTTCGGCCAGCAGCCGGGCGTAGTTCCAGCCGTAGCGCAGCGCCTCTTCGCTGAGGCCGGCGGTGCCCTGCACCAGCAGCGTGGAGGCGCCGCTGACGGCGGCGGCTAAGTGTTCGCTCACCCAGGTTTTGGCCGTACCCGGAATGCCCAGCAGCAGCAGCGCCCGGTCGGTGACGAGGGTAGCCACAGCCACCTCAATGAGCCGGCGCCGGCCGTAGTATTTGGGCGCTATGGGCGTCCCGTCGGGCAGCTCGCCGCCCATGAGGTAAGTAACTACGGCCCGGGGCGAAAGCCGCCACCCCTCGGGGCGGGGGTGCTGGTCGTGTCGGGCTAAGGCTTCCAGCTCGGCGGCATAGGCCGCCTCGGCATGGGGTCTGAGCAGGTTGTCGGTCATACCGTTGGCTTGGCGGGGGAAGCTCAGGCGCGCTATTCGCCTAACTCCATCCAATTGACAATGCTTTGTTTAAAATCTTTTTGCAGCAGCAGTTGCAGGTTGGTCAGCACAATGTCGCCCATAGTCTTGCACTTCAGGAAGACGTCGTTACGATGGTGGTAGCTGAGGTCGTACTTGAGCTCTTCAACCTTGGCCGGCGTAGAGATGCGGTCTTTGACCATCACCTGAAACAGATCGTTGACCCGCTCCCGCGATGCTTTCATGCGGGTGGCAATGAGGCTGCGCTCTTCGTACTGGTACTGCTTGACGGTTTCGGCCGTCAGGTGGTTGATGCCCAGAAAAATGATGGGGTTGTTCTCCTTGAAGTACTGCGGCAGGTAAAAACTTTTGCGGCTTTCATACGACTGCTGGTCGAAGTCGATGGCCCTGAGCCGAAACTGCGAGCCCTCAATGTCGGGGGTGATGTCCACTACATAGTTGTAGGCCCGCATATCGCCCAACAGGCGCACAAAACAGCGCTCGTTGAACTTCACAAACTCCTTGGCCATCCGTATCTGGTTGAAGGTGGAGTCTTGCAGATGCCTGCGCATAAAATCATCGCCGGGGATGCCGGCTATGTGCTCCTCAATCAGGGTGGCGTCGTCTACGAGGTACATCACGCTGTTGGGCGATAGCAATTCCTCCAGCTCCAGCCCGTACACCCGCGAGGCGTCGGCCCGCTTCACGTAAAAGTGGTCGTAGTTGTCGTTGAGCCGGTTGATGATGCGCACCCGGAAGGGCTTGGTATTGCCAAAGGTGCAGTAGTCGACCCGGGCCACCGACAAGTGCTCGACGACCTCCACATCCCCGTCGGTTTTCAGCAGGGCGTAGATAAACGTAAGGGCGCGGAAGATGTCGGCGCGTTCCGACTCGGTATAATACACCGTTTCCCAGAGGGTATCTTCCCCCTGAGCATCGAGCAAGGGAGCGCTGGAATGGTACCGCAGCAGGTCTTCATATTGAATGGGCAGCTTTGCCGCCCGGCCGTGCTCCGTCAGGTAGGCCTGCAATGGCGGGCGCACCGGTATGATTACTTTTTTCTGGGAGGGAACGTTGCCTTGCACAATTGCCGAATCTGAGGGTTAAAAAGGTAAAGGTAAGGCCAAAAAGCCATGCCTTAGCTTAAGAATCTACTTTTTAGTTCGGGCGTAGGCATCATGCAGCTCTCGCGCTTGCCAAACCAGCGGTAGCGGTTGCGGGCCACCCAGTCGTAGATGGCGTTGCGCAACGGCCGGGGTACCATTCGCAATACCCCCAGTAGCGGCCACAGCCCCCCCAACTGCCCCGCAATGCGCAGCGCCACATCGGCCCGCGTGTACGTCCGGCCCTGGTCGAGCAACACTACCGTATCCATTTGATCCGTCGGCAGGCCTGCCTGCGCCAGCAGCGCCCGGCCGGCATCCGATTGCAGACTTGCGTACCGAAACACGCCTTTGGGATCGTGCCGGATCAGCCACTGCACATAACCATTGCAAAGATTGCACACCCCGTCGAACAGCAACACGGGCGAAGAAGAAGCTTGCTCGTTCATATACGCACTGCCTTTTGGGGATAAACAAACAAAAGCCAAAAAGGATATTATAGTTCTCCAAGTCAGGATGAGTGAAAAATGGACGCCGCTATTTTTCCGGCTGGCAAGGCAAAAAACGCAGACATAGCCTAAGCTATGGCGAGGCTTTTTAACGCCGCCAGACGGAAAAAGAGCAAGTCAAGATGCACAAATCTTGGCTTGGAGAACTATAAACAAGTCTGTTACAGACAAGCGCGCAGCAGGGCTGCGGCCTGCGCCATCTCCTCCTCCGTCATGGAGGCAAAGCCCATACGCGTGGCATTCAGGCCCGACTGGGCGTAAGCCGAGCCGTCGGAGAGGTATAGCCCCCGCGCAGCGGCTCGCGCCGACAGCTCGCTCAGGGGCAGGGCCGGATCAAAGCGCGCCCAGATGGCCATGCCGCCGGTGGGCACGGCAAAGTCGATGGCGTCGCCCAGCGATGCCCGCAGTTGGCCGCAGCAGAAGTCGCGCCGCTGCTGGTACGTCCGATGCGCCTTCTTCAGATGCCGCCTTATTTCGCCCTCCCGAAATAGCAAGGCCACCGCCGCCTCCGCCAGGTTGTCGCCCTGCCGGTCTACGATGCGCCTGCGCCGACCCATAGCGGCTATCAGATCAGGAGCGGCCGCCACATAGCCTATCCGCAACGCCGGCGCTATGGCCTTGCACAGCGAGCCCACATACACCACCTGCCCGCTGGTGTCGGCCGCCGCTAAGGGCGATACCGGCGCGCCCTCGTAGTGAAAATCGTAGTCGTAGTCGTCTTCCAGCACACAGAAGCCATACTGCTGCGCCAATTGCAGCAGTCGCATCCGCCGCGCTGCGGGCATGGTAGCCGTAGTAGGGTAGTGGTGGTGGGGCGTCACGTACACCAGTTGCACCGGTCGGCGGGCGCACCAGTCGGCCACCGCCTCCACATCCAAGCCGTATTCATCCACGGGCGTCTCCAGCAGGGTGGCCCCCGCCTGCCGAAACGCTAAGTTGGCCGAGCCGTACCCTTGGGCGCCCACCACCACCCCGTCGCCGGGCCGCAGCGCCAATTGGGCGGTCAGGTAAATGCCCATAACGCTGCCTCTCGTAATGAGCACCTCTTCGGGCTTTAGGGCTATGCCCCGCGTTTCGCGCAGATGCTCGGCCAGCGCTTCCCGCAACGTCCACTCCCCGGCGGTATCGCCGTATTGCAGCCAGCCCTTGCGGTGGCCCTGCCGCAGCACGGTGCGCAGCGCCCGGCCAAAGGCATCCCAGGGCGCCAAGCGCACATCCGGGAAGCCGTCGTCGAAGGCCGGGCCTGCCTTGCCCGTCAGCACGGGCCTGCCCAGCATCGGATCGTCGGCAAAAGCAAAACCCGCCTGCCCGGCCCGGCGGCCCGTCGCTGAGCGCTGAGCGCGCACCTCCGGCAGCGCCTCATTGACAAACGTCCCCCGGGCCGACTGCGGGGTCAGCCAGCCCTGGGCCGTCAGCTCTTCATAGGCGCTCACCACCGTTTGCCGGTGCACGCCCAGCACCTGCGCCAGCGCCCGGCTGCCCGGCAGTTGAGCCCCCACCGGTATCCGGCCGCTGCGGATGCCCTCCGCCAGCGCCGAGGCAATCTGCAAAAACACCGGCGTCTGCGCCGTCTTATCTATGGCAATGAGGTTGGCATAAGGTTGCATAGCCGTTCGCACTTATGGGTTGTATTAGCCGGTTTTGCGCCTGGCAGCAGCGTCGGGCATATTGCCGCATACAAACCCGCCGACACAGGCTATGGTTCAAACCTCCTTAGGGGGGCCGCCGCAGGGCATTTTGCTCCTTTAGCGTCACGGGCGGCGCCGGGCTGTCCGCTCTTATGGGGCCGCAATAAATTGATTTTCAATAAAATAAGGTGAATTTTGGCGGCCCCATACCGCTGCCATCCCTGCCCCGGGCGGGCCGTTTCAAGCCCGGCAGTGGTCGTCAATTCGTCTCAACATAATTTTTGAAGTTGTCCAAAATTGCCTGCCAACCGCTTTGCTGCAATTCAATTGAGTTTTCTGTTTCGGGGTCAAATGTTATGACCACTTCTGTTTGGCTGTTCGCTTCATTAAACGCAACGGTAGCATAACGCCCGCCAAATTCGTAGGTAAAATTCTCCCCTGCATTAACGGCTGTATAAACGGCGTCGAAGTCAAAACCAAAACTTCCGTCTTTGGCTTCCATTCGCGCAACGTACCGTCCGCCAACTTTCATATCGTTTGTTGCTGTGGGGCAATGCCAACTGGGGTCGGCAAAGTTCCATTGCGTTATGTGCTCGGGTTGGGTGTAATAGTCCCAAACTTTCTGCTTATCGGCAGAAACCATAGCTTTGATCGTAATTTTGTTGTTCTCCATATTGACAAAAAATTTAGTCGTTACGTATAGTAAGTCCATTCGCGCGCTCACCCCGAGCCGCAGCCAGACAAAAATATACTTACTTACCAACATCTTCCTATCACAGGGCGTAAATTATATCCGCGCTCCGGATCGGGGAGTGCCCCGATATCCCAAGCCTTGGACCGATGACGACGGGCCACGACGATCCCCGAGCCACAGTCAGTCTATTCTATATCCGCGCTCCCCGATCTTCTTGCGCTTAAGCGCTTGCGCAAGCGCTCGGGTACAGTTCTTTATGCTTGGGCAGCTCGGGGATCGCCAGGGCTGCCCTCCGGATCGGGGAGCGCCCCAAGCACAAAGCCGATACCTCAAGCCTTGGACCGATGACGACGGGCCACGATGGGCCACGAGCCACAGTCTAGCCCTCCGGATCGGGGAACGCCCCAGGCACAAAGCCGATACCCCCAAGCCCTAAACCGATGACTCCGAGCCACGACGATCCCCGAGCCACAGTCAGTCTATTCTTATATCCGCGCTCCCCGATCTTCTTGCGCTTAAGCGCTTGCGCAAGCGCTCGGGTACAGTTCTTTATGCTTGGGCAGCTCGGGGATCGCCAGGGCTGCCCTCCGGATCGGGGAGCGCCCCAAGCACAAAGCCGATACCCTAAGCCCTAAACCGATGACTCCGAGCCACGACGATCCCCGAGCCACAGTCTATGCCCCCGCTAAGATTTGAGCGGTTTTTTAGACAAAGATACTTTTTTTGGGGGGCTGTCGAGCCAGGCTGGCAAGGCATTTTACCGCTGTTTGGCGCTTACAGCCGGCCCGGCCCGCTACCGCCACGTCCGCCGTCGCTATGCTAGTCGGCTACCACCACGTCCGCCGTCGCTTCGCTAGTCGGCTACCACGTCCTCGCTGTGCTCGGCCGGGTGAAAATCTTCGCTGCGCTCTTCCGGGTAAACGCCCTCGCGCTGCTCGGTCGGGTGAAAATCTTCGTGCCTCAGCCGGGTAAACTTCCACCGCTGCCCCAACCGCTACAGCAGCGCATGTCGCTGAGCCTTACCGTAGGTATCCTATCCGACAAAAGCGGTTCAGGTCGTAGGCAGCCTGTGCCCATTCCGCATGGAGAGGATTGATTTTTATGCAGATTTTAAAAAATGGTTATGTAAATTTTAAAAAACGGCCATGCAGATTTAAAAAAATGGTAGACATGGATTTTTTTGACTCCATCTCAGCCGGAAAGGTGCGCCACAAGACCTTGATTTACGGGGGGCTAGAAAACGAAAACCGGACCGCCCACCTGGTGCGCAGTTGGAAGAGCAGCTCTTTGTAGGCTCACGCCGCTGCGGAGCCGCGTGAGGGGGTGCAGCGGTATGGCTGCGCCCCCTGACGGCCCCCAAGGGACGGCAGGGGGCGCGGGCATAAGAGCGAAACACCCGACCCCGCGCGCCTGCCTCCCGCTCTTGCGCCCTCGGGGCGCCGGCGGGTGCATGGGCGCGCGGGGGCACGCCCAAATCGGCAACTTTGGAGACGGGTAAAAGGGGAATGGGTGGGCGCCTTTGCAAATGATGCTTACATTTGTGCATACCAATCAACTGAGCGATCTATGAACTGCTTTCGTGGTACCTTCGGCCGCTGCTTGCCGAGCCGTTTTTTTGTGTTGGCCGCCGGGTTATGGGGGCTGATGTTGGGCCCTGGGGCCGGGGTCCATGCGCAAGTGACGGCCGCCAACCAGTCGGGGTTTACGTGGATATCTACGGAGAACGTTGGCGATACGACCTTTGGGGCGGGCTATACCATGTATGTGGCGGCATGGCCCATCTTTAAGCGGTATCCGGGGCCGGCAGATTTTCAGACGGGCCTGAGCAGCAGTTGGATGACGACGCAGCGGACGGGCGCCGAGCCTGCTCAGTTTTATACCACCATCGAAGGCGGCTTGGGCTGGTGGCACGACACGCGCTTTGGTACCCGGGCGCCTAAGTTTATCATGGGCGGGGTGTCGCATAATTTTTACGCCTGGGCCAATGGGCCGGGGGCGGGCAAGAGCGATCTTTTGCCCAACGGGCAGCGCGACTGGAGCACGCCGGGGGGCAAGTATGGGGTTGCGCAGTTGTCGAACCGGCTGCTGTGGGCGCCCGACGGACTGAATATGGCGCAAAGCCTGAATGGGGAGATGCTGGGGTATGGCTACCTGCCGCTGCCGCTGACGGAGCCCATAGCCGACACCCAGGGCACGGGGATAGCTACGGGAAACCAATGCTGGACGCTGTTTCTGAACGCTACCAACTTCAGGGGGCCGGCAACTTTCTTTTTGCCTACCTTCTGGACGGAGCCGGCGCTGCTTGACCCCAGCTTGGCGGGCTTGTTTTTGGACGCGAGGCCCTCGGCGCCCAATGTGGCTTTCGGGATTGAGCATGCGGGCTCGCCGGCGCTCATCGGGCAGGACGGCGGCGGTAACCGCTACGCCAAGGTGGGGCGGTTGCAATACCCGGCCAACAACGACGAGCAGTCGATGATTTTGAATCAGATTTCGGTATACTCCCGGGACGCGCTCTGGAACGCTATGGAGGCCTGGTTTGACGGCGGGCCGGCGCCGGCGCCGGGGATGAGCGCAGCGGGCATCCGGGCGGTGCCTTTTGTGAACAACGGCGGCGCTATGGCGGCTGAAATTTACGCGACGGCGCCGGGCGGCCTGAGGCGGGATGTAGACCTGAACTACATAGACAACGTGCAACTGAACGCCAGCATCATGGGCTTTGCATACGACCTGAATGTGGTGGATAAAATCGACGGCAGTTTTGTGCTGCCGGAGTACTTTCGCTTAGACCCCAACGACAACCTCTGGCGCGCCATTGACGCGGCGGATGTGCCTGCCGCCACCCAGTTGTTGAGCGCGCCCGTGCCGGTATCGGCCCGGCCGGAGATAACGTATGTGACGCCATTGGAGCCCGACTGCCACTGGCAGGATCCCAACGGCCCCTGGAACAACCCCGGCCCCAGCGCGGGCCCTTTTACGGCCGAGTTGGGCGACGGTACGACGGTGACGTACTACTGGTATCGCTTTGTGGATCAGCCGGCCGTCGTTCATGCCAATCTGCCGGAGGATATGCGCGCCCAGCTCCAGAGCCGGGTAGAGCTCATGCATACGCATTGGCGGCATACCGACACCTATTTGGCGCCGCCGGCGCTGGGGCGGGTGGCGACCCTCGACCCGGCGGTGATTGTGGCGCCGCCGGCGGGTATGGAAGTGGGTTATGTGCCCATCGTGACGCGGCAGGAGAAGACCCCGGCGAAGGTGCGGGTGTTTGTTTTGGCGGGGCAGTCGAATATGGAGGGCTACGGCGCCATCGACGACGCCCAGCAGGATCCCGGCAGCCTGACCCAAGTGGTGCAAAGCGATACGACCGGCGCCTGGGCCGCCTTGGGGACGCCCGGCAATTGGAGCACATTGAGCAACGCCTTCCTGTACTTTGCGCGGAATGGCGAAACCATAAGGGCCAACGTGACCGTGGGGCAGGGGGCCGCAGCCGACCTGATAGGGCCGGAGCTGATGTTTGCGCAGCGGTTGGACGAGTACTACGAAGATCCTGTGCTGATTATAAAAACGGCCTGGGGCGGAAGGAGTTTAGCCGTAGATTTTCGGCCGCCCTCGGCCGGAGGCGCAACGGGCGAATCGTATACGGCCATGATCGAAAAGGTGCGGGAGGTGACGGACAACTTAGGGACTGAATTTCCGGGCATAGGGACCACCGATTTTGAGCTTTCGGGCTTTGTGTGGTTTCAGGGCTGGAACGACGGCGCCTCCGACGATTTCCTGAACGCCTACGAGAGCAATTTACACCACTTGGTGAACGACGTCAGGAACGACTTGGGCAAACCGGATCTGCCGGTGGTCATTGCCAGCTCGGGGCAGGGCGGGTATGCGCCTACCGGCGACCTTTGGCTACAGAGCATCCAAAACATTGTGGCGGTGGCCCAGGAAAATGTGGGCTGCAACGATACCCTCTATGGCGGCAGGGTGGGTTTTGTGAATACCAAGCCCTTCTATCTGGAGCTGTCGGCATCGCCGGAAGACGCCGTTTATCACTTCAACAACAACGCCCTTACGTTTTTGAACATCGGCAAAGCGATGGGCGATGAAATGATGCGGGCCATCAACGACATGGCGTTTTGTTATCAGGATTGCGCCGAGCCCATTTCTCCGGGCATTGTATCCATTGGCAACCGGGTGTGGCATGACCTGAACCGGGATGGCGTCAACGACCCCGACGAGCCGGGCATTCCGGGGGTGTCGCTGGTGATTTGGTCGGATTCCGACGGCGACGAGATCCCCGACTGGCAGGGCTTTGGAGGCGTTCGGGTAACCGATGAAAACGGCTATTATCGCTTTTCGGGGTTAAGCCCGGGCAATTATGTGGTGTTTGTGTGGAGCGTCAACAACTGGGGGCCCGGCGAGCCTCTGGAGGGCTTCGTATCGACGAATGGCTTCCAGCCCCAGGCCGACAATGACGTGGATTTTGACAACAACGGCTTTGGCAATCCTTTTACGGATATTATGTCGGGCATCGTAACGCTGCGGTCGGATGAAGAGCCGCTGGACGATGGCGATCCCTTCAATTGCTATTTTAACTACGACGCCAGCGGCAACAATACCGTCGATTTTGGATTTTACAACCCCGACATAACGGCTACCCAGGAAGCGGAGCGGCCGGATGGCCCCTGGATTGAACTCTTCCCGATGCCCGTGCTGGATGTACTTACGATGCGCGGGGAATTGGAGTTGTTCCGGTTGGAAATATACGACGCTGCGGGTCGGCTGGTTCAGCGCATCGACGCCCGGGGGCGTACGCACCGCGTAGACCTGTCGTCGCTTCCGGCAGGCCTGTATTTCATCAAGGCCTTAGACGAGACGACACGCCGCAGCCAAATGCAAAAAATAGTAAAAATCAGGCCATAACAACGCAGGGATGTCGAACCATTTTAAAGGCGCCGTAAAAAGATACCTCTCGGAGGTGATCGTCATTTTTTTGGGTATTTCCATCTCTTTCTGGTTCGACGAATGGCGAAACCATCGCAGGGAGAGGGAGTTGGAGTATAAAATGCTGCAAAACCTGAAAGAAAACCTCGTGCAGGATACGCTGCTGATTAGCCTAACGGCCGGGGGGGGCGAGCTCATGGTCAAGGGGGTGGAAAAGTTGGTTCAGTTTAAACAGGATGCCGAAATCATCGACAGCGTGAGCTTTTACATAGACATGGCGGCCAGCTATACGGGCATCCTTGCCAACCAAACGGCTTATGAGGAGATGAAGCAGACGGGTAATACGCGCCTGATCCAGAACGACAGCCTGAAAAAGTCGATTTTGGGTCATTATACCTCGCTGATGCCCTATGTGAAAGAGTGGTGCGATGTAGACAAGACGCACACCATGACGCAGCTCATCCCCGAGATGAGTCTTTATTTTCCAGTAGTCATTGACACCCTGAACTGGGTATCGCCGGCGCAGAAGGTCGCCTTTTTGAAGACGCCGAAGTTGAGGTATATGTTGGTCGCCAATTTGGCCTACAAGCGAGAAGCGGTAAAAGCGCTGAGGGTGGCCCACGCCAACTCCAAGCGGCTGATTGGCAAAATAGACGAGGTATTGCAACGGTAGTACAACCAATCATGACAGCTCAAAAAATACTGCTGCTTTTCAATTTTTCAGAAAAAATTGAAACTAATCTTCTTTGCGGGACAACCGCTTATGCCTTACCTTTGTTAAGCATTTACTCAATGCCATTGATATGCAAGTAACCGACCTGCTCGAAAGGGCGCTGCGATTGGAATTTCTGACGGCCGAAGAGGGCGTGTTTCTGCTGGAGCAGGCGCCCACGGCTGAGCTGGCTTACGTGGGCAACGCCATGCGGCAGCGGCATGTGCCGGGCAACGTGGTGACTTGGATCATAGACCGCAACTCGAATACCACCAATGTGTGTATTGCCAACTGCAAGTTTTGCAACTTCTACCGGCGGCCCGGCCATGAGGAGGCTTATGTGACCACCATTGAGGAGTACAAGCAAAAGATAGAGGAGACCTTTGCCTTTGGAGGCGAGCAACTGCTGCTGCAAGGCGGGCACCACCCCGATCTGGGGCTGTCGTATTATACTACTCTGTTCAGGCAACTGAAAGAGCTGTACCCCAACCTTAAGCTGCACGCGCTGGGGCCGCCGGAGGTGGCGCACATTGCCAAGCTGGAGAAAGCGTCGCATTATGAGGTGCTGAAGGCGCTGAAAGAATCGGGCTTAGACAGCCTGCCGGGCGCCGGGGCGGAAATCCTCGACGACCGGGTGCGGCGCCTCATCAGCAAGGGCAAGTGCGGGGCCGAAGAATGGCTGGATGTGATGCGGGCTGCGCATCAGTTGGACATCACCACTTCGGCGACGATGATGTTTGGGCATATCGAAACCAACTTAGAGCGCATGGAGCACTTGGTGAAGCTGCGACAGGTGCAGGCCGAGAAGCCGACCGACGCCAAGGGCTTCTTAGCTTTTATTCCGTGGCCCTTCCAGGATGAAGATACCATACTGAAGAAGCTCAAGCGGGCCCGTAATACCGTGACCGGCGACGAATACGTGCGGATGATTGCCCTGAGCCGCATCATGCTGCCCAATGTCGTGAATGTGCAGGCCTCATGGCTGACGGTGGGCAAGCAGGTGGCTCAGGTGTGCTTGCATGCGGGGGCCAATGATTTTGGCTCCATCATGATTGAAGAGAACGTAGTGTCGGCGGCGGGCGCGCGCTTCCGCTTTACGGCAAACGGCATTCAGGAGGCCATACGGGAGGCGGGCTTTGTACCCCAACTGCGCAACCAGCAATACGAGTACCGGGAGTTGCCCGCCAACATCCTACAGCAGGAACTGGATCGGGCGGCTATGATCGTCGACTAAGCGGCGGCGGCAAATGCGCGGCCGGCGGGTGCTAATCTGCGCCCTCGACTGGGGGCTGGGCCATGCGAGCCGATGCGTGCCGCTGGCGCGCCGCTGGCAGGCCGAAGGCGCCGAGGTGCGGTTAGCAAGCGCCGGCCGGGCGCTGGCGCTGCTCAGGCGGGAATGCCCCGACCTGCCCTGTTTGGAGATGCCGGCCTACGGCATCCGCTATTTCAGCAACAACATGTATGTGAATATGGCTGCCCAAGGGCCCCGTCTGCTGCGGGCTGCCTTAGCCGAAGGGCGCTGGCTGGCGACAGAGCTACGCCGCGAGCCAACCGACCTGGTAGTATCCGATAATCGGTACGGTTGCCATCACCCCGGGGCGCATTGTATCTTTTTATCCCACCAATTGAACATTCAACTGCCGGGTTATTGGCTGCACCGGGGCGTAAATGCCTTGCAGCAGGCGCTACTGCGCAACTTTGCGGAGGTGTGGGCGCCCGATTACAACCTGCCGGGTTATCGTCTGGCGGGGGCGCTGGCTCATGCGCTGCCGCCAACGGGGCTACCGCCGGTGCGCTATGTGGGCTGGCTGTCGAGAATGTCGGCCAACCCTGTAGCCGATACCGACGGGCCGTTGGTGGCCCTGCTGTCGGGGCCGGAGCCCCAGCGCAGCTACTGGGAGCAGGAGGTGCGCCGCCAACTGAAAGCCTGGGGCCGGCCGGCGCTGTTGGTGCGCGGCCTGCCCGAGCAGCAGGGCCTCACACGCGAAGGCGCCCTGACGGTGGCCGACCACTTAGCCGGCGAGGCCTTGGCTGAGGCCCTGCGCCACGCCCCCGTCGTTTTGTGCCGACCAGGCTACAGCAGTCTGATGGATTTGGCAACGCTGGGCAAGCGCGCGCTGCTGACGCCTACGCCCGGCCAAACAGAACAAGAGTATCTGGCGCGGTATGCCGCCGCCCAGGGATGGGCGCCTTGGGCCAATCAGCATGAAGCCCGCTTAGTAGAGCTGCTGGAGGCGCTGCCAGCCTACCGGGGCCTGCCCGGCTTGCCGCCCGCCACTGCTGCTGGGTGAGCGCCAAAAGAGGTAAAATACGGAATAGCTAAAAAAATACGTCCTTAACTAAAAATTTAGTTGATAGTTTAAAAACTTCATCTTACCTTTGTACCATAACCTTGGTATTATGAAAAAACTGACCCGGGCGGAAGAAGAAATTATGCAGGCGGTATGGGCCTTGGGGGAATGCGCAGTGGGCGACATCCGCAACTATTTAGCGGAGGAGATGGGCCTGTCGAAGCCGGCGCCGAGTACGGTGTCGACGATTGCGCGCATTTTGCTCGACAAGGGTTTTCTGGAGCATAAAGCTTACGGGCGCACCTTTGTGTACAAGGCGCTGGTGAGCAAGGAGGCTTACAGCGGACAATCGTTGCGGCAGTTGATGAGCGACTATTTCGATGGGTCGCCCAACCGGCTGGTGTCGTTTTTGGTGAAGCAGGAAGATCTGAGCTTAGACAGCCTAAATGAGCTGCTCGACCAATTGGATCAGGAAGAAGAACCTAAACCATAGCGCTATGATTGGGTATTTGCTTGCTGCTGCCGGCATCTGGCTGGCTTTTACGGGCTGGTACGCCCTGGCGCTGCGGCGCGAGAAGTTTTTTGGCCTCAATCGGGCTTTTTTGCTGCTGACGCCGGCGCTGGCATTGCTGATTCCGGCATTGCCCGACTTGCCCCCAGCCTCCGCACCCGATGGCGCGGCGGGGCAGTTGATTCGTGCGGTGTATGCCTTGCCGGTGTTTACGGCAGGAGAAGCGACAGCGGATGGGCCCCAAGGGGCTACGGCCTGGCTATGGCCGGCCCTGTTGTGGGCTTACGCCTTAGGTAGCGCGGCATTTGCAGGCCGGTTGGTATGGCGGCTGCTGCGGATAGCGGCCCTCATCCGGGGCGGACAGCAGTTGCGTAGCCAGGGGGTAACGCTGGTAGAGAGCCCGGCCATACAGGCGCCGTTTTCGTTCTTGTGGTTTTTATGCTGGCCTATGCAGCATTCCTATACGCCTCGGGAACTGAGCGCTGTGCAGGCGCACGAGCGGGCGCACATCAGTCAATGGCACAGTCTCGATCTGCTGCTAATGGAGGTAGTGGGCATCTTCTTCTGGTGGTGTCCGCTTTGGTACCTCCACGGCAGATACCTGCGGGAGGTGCACGAATATTTAGCCGATGCGGCGGCGCTAAAGCATACGCCGGCCCGCGACTATGGCCGGCTACTCATACGCCAGTGTCTGGGGCAGCCTATGCCCGAGCTGGCACATGGACTCAGAAATCATTCTCAACTTAAAAATCGTATTGCTATGATGACTAAAGCGAATTCTTCGCGTATGGCTATGGCCAAGTACCTGTTGTTTGTGCCGCTGGCGGCCTTTTCAGTATTGGCCTGCTCTGCTCAGGCCGATAAAGCGGCGCCTGCTGCCGAGGCAGACTATACCCCTCGTGTGCTGATCGACACGGTTATTACCTTTGATCCGGATACCTACAAAGAGACGATGCAGATCGTGCGTACTGAGGTGTACACCGCCGCCGAGCAGATGCCGGTATTTGGCGCATGCCCCGGCAAAGAGGGCAAAGAGCTGTCAGATTGCTCGACCACAAACCTCATGACCTACTTAGGCGCCAACATGCGCTACCCCGATGCCGCCCGCAAGAGCAACGTAGAAGGCATGGTGGTAGCCGCCTTCCAAATAACGGCCGACGGCCAGGCAACGGCTGCATCCATCAAGAAGCCGCTTTCGCCCGAGTGCGACGCCGAGGTGCTGCGCCTGATCCGGGAGATGCCTCGATGGCAGCCCGGCACTGTTGACGGCAAACCGGTAATCGTAGAGTTTACCCTACCCGTCCGCTTCAAGCTGGGCTCGTAGCGGCGGCGGGTTCCTCTGCCGATGCCCCCGCCTGCCCTACAATGGCGCTGCCAATGGCGCAATGCAGGCAGCGCTTCTGATCGCAGTAGTTGTTTTTGAGTTCCAGCAAGGCCTGACTGTGGTAGGCCGATGCAGCGCTTAAGCCCAACCGGTTCCACTCCTGAATGATGGCATTGTGTTCGGCAGGGGTTTCCTCCAGCAACGCCAGGGCGCGGCTTTGATGCCGCTCATCGCCCTGGCGTTTGCCGTATAAAAACAACATGGGCGCCAGGGTATTGATCACCAGCAGATGGATGGCGCTGCGCCCGAGGGCTTTGGGCTTGTGGTCGGCGACCTTGCCAAAGGTATAGTGATCCTGCCAGTAGTTGGAGAGCTTTACTTCAAACATATGCTCCACTTCAGTAAGGTTGGCCGCTACTAATGCCTTTCCAAACAAAGCCCCGCTCTGATGCAGCAGCGCCGCCAACTGAGCCACCCGAATGGTGGGGAAATTGGCCGGCCTCATGCGCATAAACTTCCACATACCCTCGGGCAGAGGCGTCAGCTCGTGTTTTTGCCGCAGGAAGCGGTACTCCTTCAGCAGGCGGCTGGGATATTCGTCTTCAAAATGCTCCGATAGCAGCCCCGCCTGCCCAAAGAGCAATGCTTCCATCTGAAAACGGCTATGCCGATAGCGCAGCAGCAACCCCAACGGCAGCGAGCGGGCCAACAGTTCAAAAGGCTGCGCATTCACATGGCCGCCCAGCCCCTGGGCCAAGGCCTGGTAAAACGTCTCCTCCCAGTCGCCGGCATTGGCCTCTAAGCGCTCCGCCCAGCGCAATGTGCGCTTTTCGAGCCGCTCAATCATCAGCCGATCCAACCACAAACTCCGGGTAATGCCCGGCACAGTATACAACTGATGCTGGCAGGGAACCCAGTGCGCGCTGTGCAGTAGCCGCTGATACATACTGCTCAGGCCCGCCGGAATGCGCTTGCGCAGCTCTACGCAGGGGATGCGCTCGCCCAGCCGGCTTATTACAGGCACGTCTTCATCCAGCACCACATGCAAAATCACATTCTGATAAGCAGGGTCGGCCGTATGCCGATGGGCTTCCCACTCGCTGGCGTAAAGGTGCATTTCTACATTGCCCACCCAAAGCGTATCGCCAATGCGGATGCGCGCATTGAGGAAATCCGGCCCCGAATGTCGATTGTAATGCCCCAACTCCAGAATCTGGACGGGCTCGCCTTGCGTAGTCGTTAGTGCCTGCCGGTCGAAGCGGTCAAAACGCCATACATAGTGCAACAGGTCTTCGTGTAACAGATTTTCGCGCATAATCAGAGAGCATGATTGTGTTAGGGCCACCAGAAAAAAGCCTCCATCTGCCACCTCCCAATGGCCAAATATCCATAGATGACGCAACACCCGGCTTTTTTCCACAAAGTAACCCCAAAAATCATGCTCTCTAACCCCACACACCCAAGCGCAGCGCCCCCACCTAAGCGGAGCCCTAAACGCGCGAAGCGCAACTAAACGCGCGCAGCGCCCCTAAACGCTCGCGAAGCGAGCCCTAAACGCGCGCAGCGCCCAGCCCAAGCGAAGCCCTAAACGCGGCCACGCCGCCCTAAACGCGCGTAGCGCCCCTAAACCCTCGCGCGAGCGAGCCCTAAACGCGCGCAGCGCCCCAGCCCAAGCGAAGCCCTAAACGCGGCAACGCCGCCCTAAACGCGCACAGCGCCCCTAAACCCTCGCGCGAGCGAGCCCTAAACGCGCGCAGCGCCCAGCCCAAGCGGAGCCCTAAACGCGGCCACGCCGCCCTAAACGCGCACAGCGCCCCTAAACCCTCGCGCGAGCGAGCCCTAAACGCGCGCAGCGCCCCAGCCCAAGCGGAGCCCTAAACGCGGCCACGCCGCCCTAAACGCGCACAGCGCCCCTAAACGCTCGCGCCAGCGAGCCCTAAACTTACTGCCCCTGCCCCAGCGTAAATCCCGCCTCTCCGTCAAAAGTATAAAGGTTCTCCGTCTTAATGATCTCAAACCCCCGCTGATGCAATCTCGACAGCAAGCTCAGCACCGCCCCATAGTCGGTGGCTTTATACTCAGCCGATTTAAAGCGACAGCGCCAGTGATCGGTACAGAACGTAGCCGGATGCCCATTGGGCCATACCTTCACGCCCCGGTTGGTGATGAGCGTGAGCTCCATCGTTTCGGTGCGGAACTCGCGCAACAGTTGGCCGAGCTCTTCCGCATCCCGGGGGCGCCAGTGCAAAAATACATCCACCCCTACCAATTGTTTGTCGGCAACGCGGGTAGGCGAAGGCTTCACCACTATGCGTTTGCCCTGGGCCGGATACTGCACCGCCGGCAGATACAGCGGCTTTTGCCCCAGCCGCCCAATAACGGCCTCCGCAAAAGCGCGAGTGCCCACCCGGGCTGTGCTGGCGCCGTCATTAAACACATCGGCCGTATGTATGCCGTCTTCGATGGCGCGCAGCCACGCATTGTGAATGCGCTCAGCCACGCTACCCTGCCCAACATGGGCCAGCATCATCAGCGCGGCATGAAGCAGCCCCGAGGGGTTAGCTATATCGCGGCCCGCAATATCGGGCGCCGAGCCGTGTATGGCCTCAAACATCGCGAAGTCGTCGCCTATATTTGCCGAACCCGCTAAGCCCACCGATCCGCTCACCTCGGCGGCAATGTCGGAGATGATGTCGCCGTACAAGTTGAGGGTCACCACTACGTCAAAGCGCTCGGGCCGCTCGGCTAAGCGGGCAGCGCCTATATCGATGATCATGTGCTCCTGCTCAATCTCAGGATACTCGGCGCCAATTTCCCGGAAGAGCTTGTGGAAGAGGCCGTCGGTAGCCTTCATGATGTTGTCTTTACTCATGCAGGTTACCTTGCGGCGGCCATGCTGACGGGCATATTCAAAGGCATAACGTATGATCTTCTCCGAACCCGGCCTCGATACCAACTTCAGGCATTGATACACCTCGTCGGTTTGCCGGTGCTCGATGCCGGCGTACAAGTCCTCTTCATTTTCCCGGATGATCACCACGTTCATAGCCGGATGGCTGCTGGGGATGTAGGGCGAAAAAGCCACATTGGGGCGCACATTCGCATACAGCCCCAACACTTTGCGCAGGGTTACATTCAGGCTCTTGTAGCCCGAGCCCTGGGGCGTGGTGATCGGCGCTTTCAGCAACAACCGGGTGCGGCGCAACGACTCCCATGCCTCCTCGGGTATCCCAGAGGTGTTGCCGCTGAGGTAAACCTTCTCGCCTACATCTACCATTTCAGGAGCTATAGCGGCGCCCGCGGCTTCCAATATCGATAGCACAGCCGACATAATCTCCGGGCCAATGCCATCGCCATAGGTTACGGTTACAGGTACGGGTACAGCCAGTTGGGTGTGTGAATCCTGGCTCGATTCGGTTAAGACTGTATTCATTGTAATAGCTTTACAATTACATACAATTGTAAAGCTATTTTGTTGGTAGCTTTGTTTTTATAATTTTTCAGGTTATCTATACTACTTTTGCCCTGCATTTATTTTTCTGCTATGCCTGCATTGGTAGCCCGCAAGTTGGCCGTTCCCATACTATGGTTGCGCATGCGCGAAGCCGTCGAAGGTCTGCCCGTGCGATTGCGGCGCCTCGGGCGGCAACTATGGGCCTTTTGCCCCTATCGCTTAGCCTGGTGGACCGATACCGCCTGGCTCCTGGCCGATGTGCTGGCGCTGGCCGAGCTTTACGAAACTGCCGCCGGCCTGCTCAAATGGCGCACCCGCCCGCTCTCAGCCGCCGAGCGGCAGGCCCTGGAGCAGGTTTATGGCCAAGCCCTGCGCTACGACCGCATCCGCATCGACGAGCGGGCCTGGATCGGGCCTCCCCAACTGCGCATTTGCTACGTCAGCTTCTTCACCATCAACAGTTGGGGCCCCATGCCGCTGCCGCTGCTGGTACACGAGGCGGCCCACGTCTGGCAATACCAGCGCTGGGGCGCCGCCTACATTCCCCGCGCACTTCGCGCCCAACGCAGCCGTGAAGGCTACAACTACGGCGGCCCCTGGAAGGTGCGGCAGGAAGCTCTGCGCGGCGCTCTGCTCACCGATTTTAATGCCGAACAGCAAGCCGATCTGCTGGAAGATTATTACCGCCTTCTCCATCAACTGCCTTTGCAATGGGGGCCTGGAGGCCCGGCCGACTTGCCCTATTATCAGTATTTTGCCGATCAGGCAAAGGACATTTGATCTGGCTTTATGGTCTTTTTTTTTGGGGCGTGCCCCCGCGCTTAAGCCCCCGCCTGCGCCCCAGGGCGCTTTAGCAACTGCCCGACGCGCGGGGTCGGGTGTTCCGCTATTATGCCTCCTTGGGGTCGGCATACCGCTGCACCCCCTCACGCGGCTCCGCAGCGACCCGGGCCGCAAACATTTTTTGCGGCCGACCTCCCCTCCGGTATAGCACATTTAGCGGTAATTGTTTAGCTTTGTATTATCCCGGCTCAACGCTGGCCCGGGAGCTATGGTTTCATTCAATCCTACTCTTTTGGGTTCGGCACACGACACAGGCAGGGAAGGCGAGAGGATTGCCCGCGAACACTTACAGGCGCAGGGCTACGCCATACTGGAACAGAACTGGCGCAAAGGCCGCGCCGAAATAGATATTATCGCCAAGGAAGACGACGTATTGGTCTTTGTGGAAGTAAAAACGCGCAGTTCAGAGGATTTTGGCCGCCCCGAGACTTTCATTTCCCCCCGGCAGGCCGAATTGCTGGCAGCAGGAGCGGCAGCGTATATGGAAGAAACCGGCCACGACTGGGAGCTCCGATTCGACGTCATCTCCATCATCTTAGACGAAGACGGCGCTTACCAATTGGAGCACCTCAAAGACAGCTTTTTTCCGGGCATGGACGACTGAGCGACAGAAAGCGCCGCCGGTTCCGGCACTTTCCGCCACGCATTCAGCCCGCCGTTTAGCACGCCCGCCGACGCAGGGGCGCTTCTACATACGCGCCGCAGCCCCGATCCAGCAACAGCTCGCCCAACAGCTCCTTCGCCCGAAAGAGCTGCGCTTTTACCGTGCCCAAAGGCACGTTGAGCTCGGTGGCTATTTCTTCATACGATAAGTCTAAGTCATAGCGCATTTCCAGCATCTGCCGGTATTTGTCGGTCAGTTGATCCATGCAGCGGCGCATGAGTTCTATGCGCTGCTTGCGAATGATAAACTGTTCGGGGTCGAGGTGGTCGGTGCGCAGGGTTTCGCGGAAATCCTGCTCGCCCTCGCCGGCGTCAATGGCATTGTCGATGGATAGCAGTTGCAGCCGCTTGCGGCGCACAAAATCAATGCAGTTGTTGACGGCAATTTTGTATAGCCAGGTGCTGAAAGCATAGCTGGGGGCATAGCTGCCCAAGCGGGTAAAGGCCTTGCCAAAAGCTTCGAGGGTCAGGTCGTTGGCATCTTCGCGGTCTTTAGCCATGCGCAGCATGAGGTGGAACACGGCCGGTTGGTGGCGCTCCATCAGCCGGGCAAACGACTGCTGGCAACCTTTTTTAGCCTGTTCGACCAGGGAAAAATCATCCTGGCCTTTTTTGGTCATCGGAATACGTACTGCTACTTCCATTGTTTAACTACTCTGCTACCGGTGAATAATGCCGGCGCTAGTAGCAAATAGTAAATCAGTAGGAAGAGGTCGAGAAGAGGAAACCATCCAACGAGATCGGGGGCTTTTAGTAGCCTGCTCGCATCTCGTCCTACCCGAAAAACTACCGCCATTCGCGCCAGGAACATGCCTGTCAGGAACGGCCACCATTGCGGTTGCAGCCAGCCTACCGTCGCGCCCAGCCCATAATGAGCTAAGTGGCTGATGGAGAGAGATCCCAGTAACCACTGGTGCTCCGGACGGTAATGGCGACCCGCGCTCAGGTGCCGTTGTTTTTGTCGGTAGTAGCCTCTCAAACTTGCCGCCGGAATCGACCAGGTAAAGGCCGCCGGCGCTATCGTAAAAGTAGTGATCGGGGCGCTCGCCGCCTGATTGACAAAGAGATCATCATCTCCCGACAACAGGTGCATGTGCCCTCGCAATCCGCCCACCCGCAGGAATAAAGACTTGCGGTAAGCTAAATTGCGCCCTACGCCCATGTAGGGTATTCCGAAAACAGCAAAGGAAAAATACTGAATGGCCGTGTAGATGGTCTCAAAGCGTTGCCAGCGATTGAGCCAGCCGGCTCGTTGCTGATAACCTCCGTAGCCGAGCGCCAAAGAATGGGGATCGACCAGCAGAGCGGACATTTGACTGAGCCAGTTTGGCGAAGCAGGATAACAGTCAGCGTCCGAAAAAACCAAATTTTCAAAGCGGGCAGCCTCCACGCCCGCACTCAAAGCTACTTTTTTACCCGTCTTTACCGGGTCACTCAAATTAACGAGCGCTAAGTTATAGTGCTTTTTTTGAATATCCAAGAGAATGTCCAAACTTTTATCATCAGAATGATCATTTACTACCACAACTTCAAATTGGGGGTGGTTTTGGGCCAGAAAAAGCGGCAAATGGCGCTTGAGGTTTTCGGCTTCATTGCGGGCGCAGATGATGAGGGAGGTCGGCGGAGGGGGAGAGGATTCGTTTTTTGCTGATTGAGCCAACTGCCGGAAGGCCCGCCCAAATTGCCTCCACCAGGCTACCTGCACTAAAGTGACCAGTATAAAAAAGGGAAGCAAAAAGGCGGCCGCAGTTTCCATTGGGCCAAAGATAGTGCAAATATGGGCTTATCGCAGCCTCGACAGTCCCGCTTTGGCCTGCTGGTGCAAGGCGGTGGCATGGTCGTAGGGGCTTATGCGCAGACAGGCCCGGTAGTAGCGCCGCGCCGCTTCGCGCAAGCCGCGTTGCTCCTGAATGAGGCCCGCCTGGAGCGCCGAGTTGCAGGCAAAGGAGGCCGGGTTATCGCTCCCGATGGCCATCACCTCGTCAAACCAGCGCAAGGCTTCCTCATAGCGCTTTTGTCCCTGAGCCACCCGGCCGCGGCGGTATTTGTATTCGAGCTTCTGCACAGGGGCCAACTCGTCGGGGCTTATGACATCTAATATGGCGGCAGCCCGGTCGAAGTAGCTGCCGTCAAAGAGGAGGCGGGCTTTGAGCAACTCAAGGTGGGGCGGCTGGCCTTCATTCGCTTCGCGCAGGGCATTTTTATCGCCGCCGGCGCTGTCGTGCCCCCTGCTTTTTACCAATTGCATATACCGCTGATAACCCGCCGGATTACCGGCCAGCAACTCCGCCCAGCCCAACTTTTGATAAGCCTCCTTGATGAAGTGGCGGCCCCTGTGATTGCGCACAAACGACTCGAAATAAGTTTTGGCGCCAGGCTCAAGCCGGCGGAGCTTCACCAGGCCGTGCATATAAGTCATAAAAGGAATTGCCATAAATTCGCCGCCCGTGGGCTGTCGGTCGAGCCAATGCAAAGCCTGATCATTGCGGCCTGTGCGCATGGCTACATTGGCCATCACAAAACAATGAAGCGGATTAGCGGCGGGGTCAAGGCCTGCGCCCTGTAGCGCCTGCCACGCTGCCTCGGGCCGGTTGTCGAGGTGCAATAGCAGAAAAGTGTATAGTACCTGCGCCTCCTGCCGGTAGAGGTAGTCGGTGTTGCGGGTTTGGGCCAACAGGCGCTCTATCTCCTGCTTGCCCTGGGCCACCGTACCGTCGAGGCTGCTGATGATCTGAAGGGCCCATCGGTATTCGTCGGGTACGGTGCCTACGGCGGCATGTAATATGCCTAAGTCTTTGAGGTTGCCTGCAAAGGTGGGAAACAACTCCTGGTTGCGCAGCAACAGCCGATGAGCCTGGTTGATGTCGTTGAAGGCCGACCAGTAGTCGCCAAAACGCAATCGCAGCAGCGCCCAATGGAGGCGTATTTCGGCTTGCACATAAAGATGGTAAGGCGAGCGGGGCTCGCCGCCGGCTATGGCCGACAGGCGGCGGTCGCGGTTGGGCAGCCTTGATCGGTAAAGCGACTCCTCCTCGCGGATGTACACCTCAAAAAAGTCGAGGTAATTATCGAGATGATGCGCCATGAGGTTGCCCGGCTCCTGGCGGCGGAGCTGGGTTAGTGTGGTACGGGCCTGCTGCAGGCGTAGAGAGGTAATCTCCTGATACGCCTGGCGAACCAAAGATGTAATCTGATAATACCCCTTTGCCTGAAGCCCCGGGGTACACCATAAGAATAAAATCAGCAGATAAAGGCGGTTCATGGGCGATAAAAAAAGATCGGTTTGTGCGCCGGACAAACCCGAAACGCACAAACCGACACTATGATTAGCCGGCCTTAGCCGGCATGGCAATCACTATACTTGTTGCGAGGGTCGTGAACGAGCAAAGGCGCAGGACGAAATTTGCCGCTTGCAGCCGTTTGGATGATCCCGCAGAACAAGTTTACTACCCTAAAACAAGTTATGCCGGCTCTGCCTGGCTTTCCGCAGGATGAGCAATCATGTCGTCGACCAGTACGCGGCCGCAGTGCTCACATGCGAGAATTTTTTTGCGCTGCGCAATTTCGAGCTGCTCCTGAGGCGGAATGGTGTTGAAGCACCCGCCACAGGCATTGCGCTCTACCGACACCACCGCTAAGCCGTTGCGGTAGGTCGAGCGCGTTTTGTCGTAAGCGCGCAGCAGGCGATCTTCGATCAGCTCACGGGCTTTTTCGGAGCGGGCGCGCAGCTCGTTTTCTTCTTTTTCTGTCTTTTCGATGATCTGTTGCAGCTCTACGCGCTTGGCCTCCAGCTCGCCGGCTTTGGTATTCATGCGCTCGCGGGCCGACACCAGGGTTTCTTCCTTCGCAAGGATATCGCGGCTGCCCTGGGTCATTCTTTTCTGCGACAGTTGTATCTCTAACCGCTGCATTTCGATTTCCTTGGTGAGGGCGTCAAATTCGCGGTTGTTCTTAACATTGTCCATTTGCTGCTCGTAGCGCAAAATGAGGGCTTCGGCCTCCTTGACGGCATTTTGGTGCCGGGCCACATCCTGCCTGAGCTCCTGTAATTGCGATTCTAAGCGATTTACGCGGGTCTGAAGACCAATCATTTCATCTTCAAGGTCGCTTACCTCCATAGGCAACTCGCCCTTCAGGATCTGAATTTCGTCAATCTGGCTGTCGATCCGCTGCAGGTTGAATAAATCGCGCAGTTTCTCTTCAACGCTTTTTTCTATGGCCATGAAAACTTGTTTTTGTGGGGTAATCAACACATATAGCGAACGGGGTTCGTAACCGCATCCGCACAATGAGCCGCAAAATTAACAAATTTTTCCCGAATAATATCACAAAGCAATTCCGACGTAAATTGTTCACTTTCATAGTGTCCTACGTCAGCGATGAGGATTTTGCCATCGGCGTCAAAAAATTCGTGGTACTTGTAGTCGGCCGTCACAAAAACGTCGGCGCCCTGGGCAAGGGCCTGAGGCAATAAAAAGCTGCCGGCGCCGCCGCATACAGCCACTGTACTGATGGGTTTATCCTGTATTTCGGTATGCCGGATGCAGGCTGCGCCCAGTTGTTTTTTTACCATAGCCAAAAATGCCGCGCCTTTCATCGGTTTGGCCAACTGGCCAATGAGGCCCGCACCCAGCTCGGCAGTAACGTCTTCGGTGCGCTGAATGCTGTACACCGCCTGGGGTACGGCGGCCAATGCCTGGCGTACGGCGTTCATGCGGTGGCTGGGTAGCACGGCTTCAAGGCTCACCCTGGGCCCTGGCTGGGCATAGCCCGCTCCAATGCTGGCAAACCGCGTGGCCTGCCCGCCAATAGCGGCATCAAGGGCCAGCCGGAGAGCGTCGGAGCTGTCCGGAGAGGTATACACCACTAAGCGCAGGGTTTCATGCCGGGGCGCCAGCACCCGGGTATCGGTCAGGCCCAGCTTTTCGGCTATCTTGCCATTGACCCCTCGGTGATAGACGTTGTCGAGATTGGTATGGATGGCATAGATGGCCAGGTCATTTTTGACGGCTTTGATCACTACCCGCTCCACATAGTTCTTGCCGTTAATTTTTTTTAGCCCCCTGAAGACTATGGGATGATGGGCTACAATCAGGTTACAGCCCTTGGCAATGGCCTCGTCAAGTACGGCCTCGGTAGCGTCGAGGCAACACAGAACCCCGCTCACTTCCCAGCCGGGATGCCCCGTTATTAGACCGGCATTGTCGTAATCTTCCTGGTATTGCGGCGGCGCAATTTGCTCAAGGTGTTGAATAACCTGCTGAATGGTGGTGGTCATCATGGTTAAGGGAGTGTGATATGGTTAATCAATAAGTTAATCAGGCCTTTTTGATACGCGCCTCAATGGCGGTAGTAGAGTAGCCTTCTACCAAAGACAGCACCTCTACGGCGCCGCCCCAGCTTAATACCTCCTGTGCGCCTACGATCTGGTGGGCGGCGTAGTCGCCACCTTTGGCCAGTACGTCGGGGCGCAGCGCTTTGATAAGTTCCAGGGGGGTCTCCTGATCGAAGAGTACCACCAGATCAACCATTATTAAGGAAGCCAGCAACAAAGCGCGGGCTTGTTCGTCCATGATGGGCCGGTGGGGGCCTTTGAGGCGGCTCACGGAGGTGTCGGTATTCAGGCCCACCACCAAATAACCGCCTAAGGCGCGAGCTTGCCCCAGATAAGTGAGGTGGCCGGGGTGCATGAGGTCAAAGCAGCCATTGGTGAACACCACGCGCCGCCCCGATAGTCGCCAGCCGGCTACCGTGCGGGCTGCTTCTTCCCAGGATTGTATTTTAGCGGCCGGATTCATAGGCAGTTTCAGGGGCGGGGCCATTGTTGAGGGCGGGCAGCAGTACCAGCGACAGCAGCCCCACGATGACATTGCACCCCAGTTGGATGGTGAAGAAAGAAATATTGGCAAAAGAGAAGCCGTCTTCTCCGCTTATGCCGTATAACCCCAGCGCTGTTTGAGCCAAAAAGTGGTAGGTGCCCATCCCCCCTGGCGAAGGGATGACAATGCCCCAGGTGCCAAAAGCAAAGACAATGAGGGCGGCTACCGCCGACAGCCCCGCCGTAGGGCCATAGGCCAGAAAGCACAGGTACACCATGAGGTAGTACATAAACCACACATTGATACTGTGCAGGATAAACCAGCCCGGCTTATCAAGTCGGGCTACCGTGCGCAACCCTTCTCCAAAACCGTGGGCCATATCCATAATCTTCCGGTATATGCTGCTGCGCTGCAACGGCTTGCGCAGGGCGTACAGTAAAGCCAGTCCCGTCAGTGCGATGCCGCCTGCTATCAGCAGGGTGCGCCCTTTGGAGAAATTGATGTACTGCCCCAGCGTATCGCGGATGAGGTCGAACTCCAGCACAACGGCCAGCATAGAGATGAGCAGCAAGCTAATGACATCAATGACGCGATCAACGACTACCGTGCCCACGACCTTCTCTACGGGTATACGCTCGTAGCGGGCCATAGCGCCGGCCCGTACAATTTCGCCGAGGCGGGGCAGGCCTAAGTTGGCAAAATACCCCAGCACAATGGTGAGAAAGGCATTGATGAGTCGCGGGCTGTGCCCCAACTGGCGCAACAGCATATTCCAGCGAATGCCCCTGCTGATGTTGCTGAGGGTAAAGGCCAGCAACACCGCCAACAACCAGCCATAGTTGGCGGTAGCAAAGTCGTTGACCACTTTTTGTACTAAGCTGCAATCCTCTGCGGGGATGCCTTTGAGGCCGCACTCGGCCTGATAGGCCTCGTTCTGGTGCCGGTACACTAAGTACAATATACCCAGACCCGTGCCTAAGAAGACAACAAACTTCAGGGTATTGACAAGTATTTTTTTCAAAGTAGTATGCGGTTTTCGGGCGCAAAGATAAGCATTGCGCTTTATTTTACCGGGCCTGATTCCCGCCCTCTGCCATTAACGAATGGTATAGATGGTGAAATTGTCGGGCGATGGCGGTTTGGCCGTAGCGCTCCTGGCCCCTTGCTGCAATTTTTGCCGCATCAAAACAGTCGTACGCTTCCATAAGGCTATTCATTGCAGCGGTCAAGGCGTTTTCATCGCCCGGAGGGGTCAATAAGCCTAAGGCAGGCGTATCTATCACTTCTTTGAGGGCTGGCAGTGCGGTAGCCGCTACGGGCAGACCGCAACACTGAGCCTCCAGCGCCACTACCGATTGGGTCTCCCAGTTGCTGAACAACACCAGCGCGTGGCATTGGCGCATCAGGTCGCCTACTTCCTCCTCTTTTAGCGGGCCGCAAAAAACAACCCGGTTGTTCAACCCCAAAACTGTGGCCAGATCGCTCAACCCGGATCGGGCGGGGGCGTCTCCATCTCCGGCCATAACGAGCACGGTGTCTGCGTGCAGTTGAGCGAAAGCCTGCAAGATACCGGCCGGATTCTTGGCCAAAGGATCAAAATTGGATAGATGAAGCCAGCGGAAGGGAAGTTTGGGTGGGGCAGTGGCTGGATGAAAATAGCGTTCGTCTACTCCATTGGGAATTACAACCATCCGGGTTTTTACCCCGATGATCCTTAGTTGGCGGGCTAAGGCCTCCGATACCGGGCATACCGCTCCGGCCCTATTGGCCCAGCGCGCCAGCAGCCATTCTAACCAACGCGGATAGGCATGGGGCGAGCCAGGTAAAAAAGCCCAGGAATGCTCTGAAACCACTAAGGGCTTACCCCAACGGCGGGCCAGCGAATGGCCTGCCGCTAAGGCCGGAAACATCACATGTACATGTATGGCGTCTATCCGGGGCATCAGGGGGCGGGCAAAGCGGAGATACAACCGCTGCTTGGTTAGTTGTCGCCAAAAGGGGTTATTCCAGCGGGCGCGGAAATAGACGATGCGCCCCCGGATGCCTGCCTCCTCGAAGTCAACCACAGCTACCGCGCCAAGCGCCAGTTGGGGGTCTTCCTCCACCTGGAGCGCAAACACTTCACTCACGCCGGCTGCCGCGCGCAAGTGCTTTTCGATAAAATTGCCATTGTAGGGATGCACCCGGTTGGGGTACCAGCTGCACAGATGCAGTACGCGGGGGCGTTGCATCAGGGTCGGAAGCCGCGCCGGATCATACGCAGCGTGCGTATCGTCTTGCCCCGCTCATCGATGAGGCTGACCAAGTATACGCCTTCGGGCAGGTCGCTCACGTTGAAGCCCGCCGAAGGGTCGGGGCGGTCGAAGCTGCGCACCTTTCGGCCCAGGGCATTGACTACCTCCACCCGGCCCAGGCTGGGGGCGTTGCTGAGGTAAAAGCGATCTTCCACGGGGTTGGGATATACCCGAATGCCCGTTGCCGACGAGGCGTTGCCTGCATTGGGGTTGCGGGCGGTAATGGTCGGCGAAGCGGCCGCATTGTTGCCGTCGTCTATGCGCATGTGAAACACAGCCCGCTGTACTACCTCCGCGCTGCGCTCGCCTACCAGCCGGAAGGGCACCTCAATGGTTGCCTCGCCTGCGCGGCCATAGGGGAAGAAGTGTACATACAGCTCAAAGGAAGCGCCCGGCGCCATCACCACCGGCGCATTGATGCCCCGGAGGGGGTCGTAGTTGGTTGTCGTCTGGGGCGGATAGCTGGCCTGGTCGTCGCATATTTGCGTCTCCCAGCCGGCCGGCTGTTGTACCGTTACCTTATCCCAACGCACCCGCAAGGTGCGGCCCGACACGTTGCGCACCACCACTTTAGCCACTTCTTCGTAGGCATTGTTCAGCAGGTTTACCGATACCTGTTTGCGCACCACGGCCGGCTCCAGCGCCAGCATCGACTGGCTCATCAATCCGGCGTAAGAAAAACAAAATACCCCGATCAGCAGCAGTAAGGATGGTCTCATAATCATTTTTTATGCCCTACTATAACGAATATTGTGCCATAAAGAAACGGCAAAAACACACACTTGTAAAGCTGTTTAAACAAAATTTAACGGTTTGAAGTTAAAAGCGGCGTCGGATTTTTGCCCAACAGCAAAAAGCTGCTGTCGACTGGGCAAGGCTAAAAGGCCCTAATGGCGGGATAAATATTTTCGGGGTCTTCTGCGAACGCCTTGGTTTAACGAGCGCTAAAGCGCGCAGCGCCTGCTTTAGGCCCGGGGCAGGGGTGGAAGTGGTATGGGGGGCTAAAGGGTTAATCTGATGTGGAGCAGACGGCCCCCCATAAGAACGGACGACCCGGTGGCGCGGCGGGAGCGGGGGATTGTGCGCGATGCAAAAACAGGTATTTGTGCCCCGCTCTGGCCGCGACAGCCCCCCAAAAAAAAGCAGATGTAGCTGTTTTTAAGCACAAGCGGGAGGGGCAATTTTAACAAATTCCCGACAGGTGATATACCAACTGTGTTTTTGCTGTCGTTTGATAGGGGAGTTTCCACCCATTAATACCAACAAAATACCAAAATTGCATGGATTCTAAAAAAGGTTTGATTATCCTGGCCGCTGTGCTGGGCCTTTTGCTACTCTTGTCGCTCGTTTTCAACTTCCGCCAAAAAGGCCAATCGAATGACCTTGAGGCTGAAAATTTAGAAACGACCGAAGCGCTGGATGCCATGACGCAACTGCGGGACGACCTTGCACGTCAGGTAGACAGTCTTTCGCAGGCTTACCAAAGCTTAGCTTACGAAAACGAGTCGTTGCAAGGATCGTTTGCGAATGTGCAAAGCCAGTTGTCGCAGGCAGAGTCGGCTCTGTCGAAGGCCAAGCGCAGCTCGGCGGCTGAGATCAACGATCTGCGCGCCCAAATCCAGGAGCTGATGTCGGCCCGCGCCAACTTGGAGGGCTCCATTCAGGCGATGCAGGCGGAGAACGACTCGCTGCGCATGCGCACAGGCGTACTGGAAACAGATCTGGCGCGTTCGGCTGAGGAGAACCAGCAGTTGAACAGCATGAACCAGACCATTCAGCAGGAAGTGAAGCGCCTGACGCTGGCCAACTTCAAAGCCAGTGCTTTCCAGGTGGACGTACAGCAGCGCAGCGGCGAGAAGGTAACGGCTCGTTCGCGTCGTGCGCGTCGTATTTTAGTGAGCTTTGACCTGGCCAATGTGCCGGGCGAATACCAGGGGGTACGGCCGATTTACTTAGTAATTTCGGATCAGAACGGCACGCCGATTACGGTTTCTAACCCGATCAAGGCAACGGTAAGCATCAATGGCCAGCCTACGGACATCATTGCCGTACAAGGTAAGGACGTGAATGTGGCCGACAGCCAGCGGTTGTCGTTTACGCATGACCTCGAAGATCGCCTGCCGGCTGGTTTCTACCGGGCCAGCGTTTACACAGACATAGGCATGTTGGGGGCTTCGAGCTTCCAATTGCGCTAAGCAGGCATTTGGCCCAACGGCCGTTTGTTTGTATCTTTGCCAACGCCGGCTTCCCTTGTGTGGAAGGCCGGCGTTGGCATTTTGGGTAACCCTGGTATTCTACACACTCCATCGAATCATGATTAGAATCGTCATCCTCATCTGCGCCGGCGGCCTGTTGCTGTCTGGCTGTGTAAGCAAAAAAAACTATTTGTCGGCAGTAGCTCGCTACGATCAGGAAATTGACTCATTGCGCACCGACCTCGCCCGGCGTCAGGGCGTCATCAACAGCAATAGCATTGAGCTGGCTAAGCTCAATGGCGCGAATGCCGCCCTGCTGACCACGCAAGACAAGCTCCAGGATCGCATCAATGCCCTGCAAGCAGAGATTGACGGCATCAACAAACGGATGTCGTCTACGCAGCAGGATCTCACGGGGCAGCTCCAATCGAGGGATAATGAAATAGCGGCTCGGCAGGCTAAGATCGATGCGGTGCGCCAGTTGGTAAAACAACGGGAGAGCGAGTTGCAAGCGCTGGCGCAGGCGGTAAAAGACAGCTTAGGCAGTTTTCCTACGAATCGCTTTCTGGTAGAGGTGAAGGCCAATCAGGCCATCATCACCTTCAATGAGGGGCTGTTGTTTGTGGAGGGCGCTACTGGCCGGATTGAAAGAGACGGGCTGCGCGCCATCAGTAAGGTGGCCGGCGTACTGCGCCGCTATCCGGCGGTGATGATACAGGTGACGGGGCATACCGACAACCAAAACGTGCCCCGGCGCAGCGTAGACAACTGGGATTACAGCGTGCTTCGCGCAGCAACGGTAGCCAAGGCATTGATCAACGACTACAACTTAGAGTCGAATCGGGTGAGCGCTGCGGGGAAGGGGCCTTTTGCGCCGCGCACCTCCAACGAAACGTCGGAAGGGCGGGCTGAAAACCGAAGGATTGAATTGGTTGTTACATTCCGCGATGCCGATCTTTTGCGCGACATCGACAAGCTGTTGCAATAACGAAAAGTAGCTTACTTCATGGATAGTTTAACCCAGATAACCCTGGGCGCTGCCGTCGGGGAAGTGGTTCTGGGCCGAAAAGCGGGCAACCGGGCCATGCTCTGGGGCGCCATTGCCGGTACCATCCCCGACCTCGATGTATTTGCCAATGCCGTCACCGACGAGATCAGCGCGCTGGCTTATCACCGGGCCTTTACGCATTCGCTGGCCTTTGCCGCGCTGACGCCGCTGGTGCTGGGAGCGCTTGTACACCGGATATATGGCGGCAAAGAGGGGCCTATGCCCGCCTCGCCGGGCTGGTCGCTGGGCGCCGCCTGGGTTTATCTGCTGGCCCTCATTGCGGTGGGGAGCTATCTGATGCCCATACCGGTATATGGCGTCGGCCGCATAGCGTTGTTAGTGAGCGCCATCATCATGCTTTTTCCGGTGTTTTTTTTCCTGCGGGAGAAGTGGCGGCGGCGGCCCAGCCAAAATGAAAACCCGGGTTGGTTGGCATGGAGCCATTTGTTTTTTTGGTCGATCGTTACGCATCCGCTGCTGGATGCCTGCACTACGTATGGCACCCAGTTGTGGCAACCTTTTTCGGAGGGGCGGGCTGCGCTGAACAACATAGCCGTGGCCGACCCGCTGTATACCGTACCTTTTCTCATTTTTGTGATCTGGGCATCGCGGATAAGCCGACATAGCCAACGCCGGCAGTGGGTAAACTACGCAGGCTTGGCGGTGAGCTGCGCCTACATGGCCCTGACTTTTGTGAATAAGTGGCGGGTAGACGGGGTATTTGCCAATAGCTTAGCAGAGGAACGGATTGTAGCAGCGCGATATATGACCTCCCCGACTATCCTCAATAATTTGCTCTGGACGGGCGCCGCCGAGTGCGACACCGTGTTTTATCACGGTCAGTACTCGCTGCTGGACGATGAGCCGCGCTTTGACCTGGCGCCCATCCCCAAGGGCCATAATCTGATAGCCGACCATTGGGATGACCGGGATGTGGCGGTATTGAGGTGGTTTTCTAAGGGATACTTCAATGTATTGCCCATAGGTAAGGATACGCTGCAACTAAACGACCTGCGCTTTGGAGGGCTGGGCAGTAAGCTGGAACAGCCCGACGATTATATCTTTCGCTTTATACTCACTCAGGAGGGCGCCGAACTCAAGGCAGCGCAAAACCAGGACGGCCCCGACATCAGCTTTCGGGATGCGTTGGCGGGCCTTTGGCGCCGGATGATGGGCGATAAATCGGGCTATTAAGGCAAAGGCACGCCTAAAAACAAAGCCAGGAGAACAAGGTCAACGCCTCGCCCTCCTGGCTTAAAAAGAGGAACAACAAAACCGCCTATACGCCCTGAACCAGCAGGGAAATGCGATTGCTGATAACTTCTATGAAACCGCCGCTGATGGCGTAGGTGAGTTCTACGCCTGCCCGTGTGTCGGTTTTCATAGTGTTGCTCTCCTTGTCGAAGAACGTATACTCGCCGCTGCCGGTAGTGATTTTAATCTGGCCTGCATCCAAGGAAGATACAATGGGTGCGTGGTTTTTTAGCACTTCAAACGCTCCCTGAGAGCCGGGCACGTTTACTGAAGCGATATCGCCATTAAAAACTTCGCGGTCGGGAGTAAGTACAGTGGTGTACATACGCAAAAAGTTAAGCCGGGTTTAGCGCCTGGGCTACAGGCGCCCAACCCGGCGTCGTTTTTTTAAGCTACTTCAGCCAGCATTTTTTTGCCGGCTTCGATTACGTCGTCGATGGAGCCCTTGAGGTTGAAAGCAGCCTCGGGGTATTCGTCAACTTCGCCTTCAAGGATCATACCAAAGCCGCGGATGGTTTCTTCGATGGGCACTAATACGCCGGGGATACCGGTGAACTGTTCGGCCACGTGGAAGGGCTGCGACAGGAAGCGTTGTACGCGGCGGGCGCGGTGTACCACCTGCTTGTCTTCGTCGCTGAGTTCTTCCATACCGAGGATGGCGATGATGTCCTGCAATTCGTTGTAGCGCTGGAGGATGTTCTTCACGCGCTGCGCCATATTATAGTGCTCGGCGCCGATAACGTTCGGGTCGAGGATGCGGCTGGTAGAGTCGAGGGGGTCTACAGCAGGGTAAATACCCAGAGCTGCGATCTTACGGCTCAGTACCGTGGTGGCGTCAAGGTGGGCGAAAGTTGTGGCCGGAGCGGGGTCCGTCAAGTCGTCGGCAGGCACGTATACAGCCTGTACCGAGGTGATGGAGCCGCGGCGGGTAGAAGTAATGCGCTCCTGCATCAGGCCCATCTCAGTGGCCAGCGTAGGCTGATAACCTACGGCCGAGGGCATACGACCCAGCAGGGCGGATACTTCCGAACCTGCCTGCGTAAAGCGGAAGATGTTGTCGATGAAGAAGAGGATGTCGCGGCCGCCCATGGGGTCGTTCATATCGCCATCGCGGTAGTATTCGGCCACCGTCAGACCCGAAAGCGCTACGCGGGCGCGGGCGCCGGGAGGTTCGTTCATCTGGCCGAAGATGAAGGTAGCTTTCGAGCTTTCGAGCTCCTTCATATCTACTTTGCTGAGGTCCCAGCCGCCTTCTTCCATGGAGTGCATGAAATCTTTGCCATAGCGGATGATACCAGCTTCCAACATCTCGCGCATGAGGTCGTTGCCCTCGCGGGTGCGCTCGCCTACGCCGGCGAATACGGAGATACCGTCGTAGCCTTTGGCGATGTTGTTGATGAGTTCCTGAATCAATACGGTCTTGCCTACGCCGGCGCCGCCGAACAGACCGATCTTACCCCCTTTGAGGTAGGGCTCGATGAGGTCGATCACTTTGATACCCGTATAGAGTACTTCCTTCTCCGTGGAGAGGTCTTCGTAGGCGGGCGGCTTGCGGTGGATAGGACGAGCCGTTGAGCCTTTGGCCACGGGGCCGATGCCGTCGATGGCTTCACCTACTACATTGAAAAGGCGACCCTTGATGGCTGTACCCACCGGCATGGCAATGGCGGCGCCCGTGTCGTGTACTTCCGTACCGCGGGTAAGACCGTCCGTAGAGTCCATAGCGATGGTGCGCACGCTGTCTTCACCCAGGTGCTGTTGTACCTCGAGTATCAGCGCGTCGCCATTAGGACGCTTAATTTCCAAAGCGTTGTAGATTTCTGGCAGCTTTGAGTCTTCTCCTGCGAAGCTCACGTCTACGACCGGTCCGATGACCTGCTTGACATGACCGATATTTGCCATAAGTAAATGCGGTTATGGTTGTTCCGAAAATCGGGGCAAAATTAGGCTTTTCACCTGATTATCAAAAAACAAATCTGCTTTTCCTTTGGCTGCGAACCGATAAAAAAGCCCTTGACCTGCGTGCTGCGGTTGTGTTGCATTGGCGATTTAAGGCTCTGGCTTTCTTTAAATTCCAAGATAGGGCGTCTTGTGTGATTTTAATTTGGCATTAACTTTTTTTTCTTCCACTTCATTTTTTTACATTTTTTAGCTGACTATGCCGGTGCGGGGGGCAAAAAAATGCCATCTTAGCGCCATGATGCCGCTTCAAGACGACAATGCGACTTCGTTTCCTGCCCCGGTTTGGTCAGATTGGGTAAACTTAGCGCTGCTGGGCGCCGAGCGCAGCGAGCTACCCGATGTTATGGCTCAGGCGGCGGCCGATATGGGCGTTGCCCCCGACGAGGCCGGCACAGAGGAGATCATTCTTTCTGCTGCGGGAAGCCTGGCGCTATTAGAGCGCTGCGCCCGTGCAGCTCAATCGTTTCAACGGCCTTTGCCCGCGCCGGCCGAGGAGGAAACCCGCTCTGGGCCCAGCCTGCGATCGGGCAGGCATTTGGAGGCCATTTTGAGCGGCAGTTATCCCGGCGCGCTGAAGGAGTATTTGCAACTGCTGACGCAGCATAACAAAGTGCTGCCGGCAGAGTTGCTGTTCTTGGTTTTGTCGCAAGCTGACCTCCAGGCAGACCACGCTCAGGCAATGGCCATTGGCGGCGCTAAAGGGCAGTGGCTATTGGGCCAACTGGAACTGGCGCGGGCGGCTGCCCAACCCCGGGCTACTCCTGTTTCGCCCGCCAGGCTAAACGACCAGTGGCGCGAGCAGCGCCGTCGGCATCCGGCTTTGGCCCTGACGATGCTGCAAGCCGAGTGGCCTGCCCTGCCGCCTTCCTCGCGGGCGGCGGCCCTGTTGGCCTTAACCGAAGGCCTGGGGCCTGCCGATGAGCCTTTTTTGGAAAATTGCCTCGACGACAGCCGCAAAGAGGTGCGAACGACAGCCGCTGAATTGTTGCGCCAACTCCCCAACAGCGACCTGCGTCGACGGCTGTTTGAGCGCGCTGCCCGTTGCTGGCGTATGGACGACATGGGCAATATCCTCATTGAACTACCCGAGCCGCTGCCCCCTGAGAGCGCCCGCGACGGTATCGTGTTGCCCAAAGCAGGCGCTGCCGCCGGTTGGCTGGCACAACACCTGAAAGCAACGCCGGTAAGCTGGTGGAATACACATTTTTCCCAGTCTCCGCAAGCAGTAACGGAGGCATTGGGGCGCCATCGCTGGGCTGCCGAACTCTTGCCTGCGCTGGCTGAAGCAGCTACGCTGGCGCCGGATGCCGCCTGGGTGGAAGCGCTGCTCAAATACCGGTTGGAGCACAGTTTGAAGACCGTTCGGTCTGAAGAGGCTTCCGCCTGGACGCAGCTGGTTCAACAAGCCGACGCGGTTGTATTAAACAGCGTATTGGGGCAATGGCTCGACCGACACGGCCCTGCGCTCCCCTCCGACCATACGGCCACCCGGTGGATGGCAGCGGGCTCGCAGCCTTGGTCGTCGGCTGTGGCGCAACGTTTTTGGAGGGGCTTCAAAGAGGCGGCCGCCCAACTGCGCGCCAGGCCCTGGGATATGGCGCACTACCGCGGCTTGCTGGAGCGTTGCGCCTATGCCGCCCCGCCGGAGTTGCTCGATATTTTTCGCAAAGACTGGCACTATGCCCGTTCGGGCTTGGGGCGCTGGGATGACGACGTGGAAAAAATGCTGCAAACCTTAGCTTTTCGTCAGGAAATGCGGGCCGAATTGAGTAAGCCCTAAACCCTGAGGCTTCTTTTTTAGTTTGCTTTTTTACATTTGTGGCTACAGCCCCATGTTATACATGGGTAAAAAGCCAAAACCAGGCTTATGCGCTTCAGTTGGCAGTTGGGTAAAATTGCGGGCATTCCACTACAGTTTCACTGGTCGTTTGTGCTGGTGTTCGTATGGGTTATTTACACCAGTTGGTCGCCAGAAGGCGGTATTGATACCGATGCCTTGCTGTCGGTGGGCATCTGGACCGTACTGGTCTTCATGGCCGTGCTGCTACACGAATACGGCCACGCCTTTGTAGCCCGCTGGCTGGGCATAGGCACTAAAAAAATCGTAATCTACCCGCTGGGCGGCGGCGCTTACCTCGAACACATGCCCGAAGAGCCCAATAAAGAGATACTCATTGCCATTGGCGGCCCCTTGATCAACATATTGCTGGCTGTGGTTGTAGCGCCCCTGATATGGCTTTCTGCCAACTGGAAGCGCAAAGCCCTGCTGGTGTACATCTTGCGACCGGAGAGCAATGTGCCCGTGTTTGGCGTAGGCCCCCTGGACTATGCCATCGTGCTGTTTTTTGTGCTCAATTTGATGCTGGCTTTTTTTAATTTGCTGCCTGCTTACCCACTCGACGGCGGGCGCATCTTTCGAGCTGCATTGAGCTGGGTGCTGGGGCGCGATCGCGCTACCATAGCCGCCGCGCTGCTCGGGGTGGCCTTTGCCGCCGTATTTTTAGGCTTTGCCATTTATTTATCCGACTGGCTGTTTGGGGTGGGGGCTTTGCTGGTGGCGCTGTTTGCCATCATGGAGATTAACGCCCTGTGGCGGACGCGACTGCTGAGGCGTCATGTTGTATCAGAGGTGGCAGCCGCCAATTTTCCCCGCATCTACCTGCAAGACGGCATGTATGAAGCCTGGGACGCCTACCAGCAAAACGAACGCCAAGGCCTGATCGTACTCAATAGCTGGCAGGAAGTAATGGGCGCGCTGGGCGCCGAACAATTTAGCCAATGGCAGGAAGATCAGGCGCCGGCCGATGCGGTGAGCTTTTATTACAAAAATCAGTGGCAGGCCTTCGGGCCCGCCAACAACCTGCTGGAAGTAGCCCGGTACTTAGATGGCAACAGCATAGGAGTGGCGCCGGTATTTGAAAATGGTCGGCTGACGGGCATCGTCACCGGGCAGCAGTTGTTACAGCTCATCCGGCGCCACTCCTTGCTCAAGTGGCGGAGGCGTTAATTTTCCTCCTTTTTCTTATTATCTCCAAAGACAAGATTGATGCCTAATCGGAAATTGGCGCTATGGCTTTCCTTGGGTCGAATGGCGGAAATGATGTTGTCGGTGGCAACCATCAGCCGCACGGGGCCCAGCGCTAAAGTAGCGTTCAGGCCCAAATTGTCGATGCGTTCGTTGCGCCAACCGGCCAGCGCCCCCAGCCGCAGCAGCGGCAGTACTTCCCAATTGGCCGTAACGGCTACGGCCGGCGAGAACTGGTTGCGATAGGCTTCCCCGAAAAACAAGGCCCCTACGCTCCACTTTTCCGTGAGCTCGTAAGTTCCGCTCAGGTAGTAGCGCGTGCCGATGCGCGTGGTATAGGCCGCCGCCGTTTCAGTGGGCGAGTAGAGCCGCTCTAAAGAATCGGCAATGTTCACAAAATCAACGCTGTCTTCCAGCAGGTCCTGGGCAATGTCGAGGCCGGCAAAGGCATAGTTGCCCCGCAGGGTGTAGTTGGTTGGGTTTTCGTCCCAGTTGATGGCGCCGCCTAAGTCGAGGGCGCTGGCCGACAGGGTGAGCCGATCGAGGCGCAAGGCCACGCCCAGGTCTATGGCCAAACCGGAATTGCCCGTACCCAGACTTTGGCCTGAAAGGCTGCCGAAGTTAAAGTCGACGCCTATATCCGAGAAGCTTTCATAGGACAGCGCTCCCGAGGTATTCACCACAAAGTCGGCATCGACATTCAGATCATAAGCATCGGCGCCGGTGGTCAGGCGCAGTTGATGGCGACTGGTTTCTATACTGGCGCCGCCGCTTAGCCATTTGGCGCGGGCGCCTACGGTAAGCCGCTCGCCCAGGTCGAGGCTGGCGCCCAACGCCAGCTCGTGGTAGCCAAACAGGTCTACATCCGGGGCAAAGTCAATGGTTTGCCCGATAAACTGGGCATTGCCCTGCCAGATGAGTTGGGGCAGCGTCTGCGGGTAGTCGAAAAAAGCATTGAATCTCAGACGGTGGCTCAATGACAAGCCCAATGGCCCTAAGCGAAAGCCTACGCCTAAGGTTTCGATATCCAAGTTTTCGCGCAGCACATTGCTGGCCCCCAACTGGGCGATGGCGTTGTCGATGTCGAGGGTGTTATTGCCCGTAACAACATCGCTGAACGTCAGATTGGTAATGAGCAGGTTGTTGTAGAACCCCGGCAGCGACACGCTGATGGCGCCTGCCGCAGGCAGCGCCGGGTTGGTATGATAAGCCTGCCAACTGCCGCGAAGCAGATGGGCGCTGAGATCGGCCTGAGCCCGCAGGTTCATAGCGGCGCCGAGCAGGAAAAGGTAAATGGGCAAATATCTCATGCAAACTGCAATTGCTTCAGGAAAATGATAAAATGATTAGCGGTTTTCTACCCCTACAATGACGCCCAACTGGAGGCGCGACTTCTGCTGGGCCGTAATCTTTACCGACTGCTGCCCGTCGTTGGTGGTGCTGAAGGAGGCCAACAGCACCAACTTGCGCGCCTGGCGGATGCGCGCAAAGCGGTCGGCCGGAAAATCAATGTAGGTAATGGTGCGATTGATTGCGCTCGGGAAGCCCTCCCCATTAACAGGAGCGGCGCCCATGAGGCGTTCGCTATCATCGGTGATGAGCGAGTCGAGCACCACGCCGCTATCGTCTAAAAAGTAGCCCTGCACATCCAGCGCCAGCGGTATGCCATTGTCAGCCACCAACTTGAACTCCGCTTTTTTGACCGCCTCGTACTGGGTAAAGTTGAGGCCATAGGTGTCGCGCACCGAAAAGTAAGTGGCATAGCCGTACATGGGCAGGTCTACGTCTACCCGCACCTTATAGAAGCTGCTGTCGGTGACAAAGCCCCGTATCTCCGTGATCTCGTCGGGGTTGGTGAAGGCGTTTACATCGTAGTCGATGGCCACAGGGCCGGCGCCCAGCACTTCCCGGATGTTGGAGTTTTCTTTGCTGAATACAAACTGGGTTTCTTTGATCTGTCCCACTTCATTGATGCCCGGATAAGGGAAATCAATGCCATTGGTGATGAAAGGACTCTGTAGCGGCAATACCTGATTCCGGACGGTGAAGATGTCGAAGACGTTGATGATGGAACGGGTGGGAATGCCGAAAGAGTTCTGAAAGTTGAAGGTGATGACCGGGTCTTCAAAGTATACATCGCCCCGAAACCAGTTGCGGAAAAAGTCGATGTAGATCGTATCTCGCCCGCCTTCGTACAACTGCTGCCCCAGGTAACCCTCGGCATAGCTGAAAGCTAAGGTGCTGATGGTGATGAGGTTGTTGCCGGCGGGAGGTATGGTGTCGCCTAAGTCGTCAATGGCTAAGTATTCTATATATATGGAGTCGTTTTCGGGCCTGATGGTATAGCCGTTGAGGTTGAAGGGCAGAAAGAGGTTCGTAACGGCGGGGGCGTCGCCCGTGCCGCTGTAGGCAGCTAAGTTGTGCTGAAAGCGTACAGGGTTGCCGTTTTGAGTTACGGTGGGCATCGTAAGCGTAACCGTTACCGGCCGGGAATGCCGGTTCGAGAGCAGGTAGATGAGGTTGCCCGCCTTGAGGTCCATGCGGTCGAATACCAGCCCACCCGGCGCCGTAAACGGCAGCGCCTGCCGGCGACCCACAATGGGTATGGCGCCTGCCTGGGCCAGCGTCTGGTTGATGGCTGCAAAGACTTCATTCGCCGTTTTAGTTAACACATCCCCACTGTAGCGGAACCGGATGAGCCCGTCGGGGTCGATGGTCAGGGAGGAGTTGTCTTCAAAGTTTTCGAGCAAATCCTGGATGGCTAATTCCGTATTGACCAACGGAACGGCAAACTCAGCCTCGTAAGTCACTTCTTCTATGTCGTCCAGCTCGGCGAACTGGTTGCAGGCTACCGCAAAGAACGCTGTAGCCATCCACAATAACCGCACACTTACATTCATACGCTTTGGTTGTGATTTTGCGACAATGTGATTTTCGCTGTGGTGAAACAATAAATACACGCCCCCGGCAACACGCAGAACAAACTGCGCACAGCGCCGCGCTGCTGCGTTGGAGGGGGAAGAGAATGCAGGGGTGGTTTGGCCGCATCGGGGGGCAATCCCCGTACCGGCGTCTTCAGATAGCGCTACAAAGATAGACCAATTGCCGACTTATCGGTCATGGCGGCCTGCTTATAACGCCGCCAGCCGACCAAAAAATGCGCCCACTCCCCGAAAACATCGCCCAAAATCGCCAAACTGCCTATTTTTACCCCACAAACGCAAAAGCCAATGCAGGAAAAAACCCATATAGACGAACAACTCCAGCTTGCGCGCCGGCATGTGGCTGATTTCTTTCAGCAGCGCCAAGACCCCCGCCTCCCCTGGCGCCAGGAGCGCCTGTCGGAGCGCGTAGCCGAACTCGCCGCCGAGCTGGCCCACACCGATGGCGCCGATCCTCAGGCGGCCCATACCGCCACCCTCGCCGCCTGGTTCTACGCCTTAGGCTACTACTTCGACGCCCAACAGCCCAACGACGGCGCCCGCCGCGCCCTCGCCGCCTTTGGCGCCCCGGAGGCCGCCGACCTCTACCGGCAGTTGGCCGCCCCCCAGACGCCCGCCGCCGCCCTCTTAGCCGACGCCGTCGGCATAGCCACCTGGCTCGACGAAGGCGCCGCCGAGCTCCAACTCCTCGAAAAAGAACTCAGCAGCCATACCGCCGACGCCCCCGACCGTATGGCCTGGGCCCAATGGCGCCTCCAACACCTGCTCAACTTCCGCTTTGCCACCCAGGCGGGCCGCCGCCTCTACCAGCCCCTGCTGTCGCGCCGCGTTCAGGAATACAAAAGCCGACTAGAAAAGTGGGTGCGCAGCGCCGCCGACGCCCCCGCCGCCTTAGCCGAAAGCGAAGGCGAATTCGCCCAACTCAACGAGTCGCCCCCCATTCGCTTAGCCCAAACCTACTTCCGCACCGTATTCCGCAACCACATCCACCTCAGCGCCATCGCCGACAACAAGGCGCACATCATGATCAGCGTCAACGCCATCCTCATTAGCGTGCTCATCAGCTTTGCATCCTACCGCAACTTAGCCGAAACCAAACCCATGGTGCTGCTGCCCGTGGTCATCTTCCTCGTCACCGGGCTGGCCTCCCTCATCGCCGCCGTGCTCTCGGCTCGCCCCCGCGTAACGGCCCTCAACAGCGGCCCCGCCGCCCCCAAAGACCCCGCCCAACTGCGCCGCAACCTCGCCTTCTTCGGCAACTTTGCCAGCCTGCCCGAAGCCCAGTTCCTCCAACTCCTCTCCGAAAACCTGCGCGACGGCAGCCTCCTCTACGGCAACCTCGCCCGCGACCTCTACCACCTCGGCCGCGTACTCGACCACAAATACCGCTACCTCTCGGTGGCTTACAACATCTTCATGGTAGGGCTGGTAGCCACCGTTGTCGCCTTTTTGGCAGCGCTGTGGCTGGGGTAATACCTCGTTTGGTTACAGCCCCAACCGGTTGACGCCAAAGTTCCCGGTGCTTTTCTGGTTGGCAATAACCGTGATCGACTCAATATCGGCAGCATGGGCCAACGTGCCTGCAAACGTAGACGTAGCCACCGCCGGCAAGAGCGACAGAGGTAGCTGAACGGTCGGCTGGTTTTTGTATGCCACCTGCGCCAAGACGCTAAAATCAGAAGGCAGCCAGTAGGGCGGCGTACTGCCATTCGACACCTTGCAGCCGCACATCATAGTCACCACCGCCGAAACTTCGTTGCCCGTCAGCATCGGCGTATGTACCAGCAAGCCCGGTACCGCCACCGTCATCCTGTAGCTCAACTGATTGGCGCTGAGCACAATGGGCTGGCTGAGCGTCAAGGTTTTTACGCCGTTATTGGGCCCCGGAACGGGGTAGCGCACCACCAATTCTGCCATTTCATAGGCATTTTTCAGATCGGCAGGGCCCTTGGCAACCACCGTAATGCCCGGCTGCGGCGTCAGGAAGTTGACGGCCACCGGTACCACGGCCTGTATCGGATTATTGGTCAGAATAGGCACCACGCTCGACGCGCCGTCAAAATACGCAGGGCCTACTTCCCCATCATCCGGCGGGTTGGTCTGGCCCGAATAATACGACAGCGGGTACGATACGCCGTCGATAACCACATACACCTCAATCTGGGCCGGCAGAAAGGCATTCTGACCAATAAATTTTCCGCCGAGGGCCTGGAGGTAAACCTCAAAATTTGCTGTAGCAAGCATCGGTAATCAGATTTTTTTTTTGATTAATTTAGAGCGCCGCTATTCCGATTGCAAAGTACAGCGGTTTATGGACAAAGGCAAGCGCATCCAGCCCAATGGCCATCTTTTCTACAGGTTTGGGCGTGCCCCCCGGCCCCCTTTAGCGCCATACCCTGGCGAAACGGCATTTTACAGGGGCCGGGGGTCGGGCTATCCGGTCGCAGGAGCTCCCTTCTATCCCTCACGCGGGGCGGTAAAGCTATGGGTAGCAGCGTACAAAACCCTTTGGGGCAGACTACATTTGTGCAAGCGGCCGAGATATATAGTTCTCCAAGTTAAGATGAGTGAAAAATTGACGCCGCTATTTTTTGGGCTGGCAAGGCAAAAAACGCAGACATAGCCTAAGCTATGGCGAGGCTTTTTAACGCCGCCAGACGGAAAAAGAGCAAGTCAGGATTCGCAAATCTTGGCTTGGAGAACTATATACGCACCTTACCCGAATCGGGGCCGACCGGGTGCAGCACCCTTTCGACAGACTCAACGGGTGAAAAGTTTTTTTATAAATCCCTTGACTTTATTTTAAACTTCTGTTAGCTTTGCAAAGCATAGTCCAGCATGGGCTCCTGTGAAAAACTGAATATAGGAAAACCATGAAGGCGCCCGGGCATAAGCGTACCGGGAGATGCGGAGGGGTGGATGCGTCTATAGCGGAAATACCCGCACCAAAGGGTAAGTAAAAGGCGAACCAAGGTGCATGTTTTACTTACCTGTCCGGAGGTACGGGTATAGACGAGTTGGTAGCCATTTTAGAAATGAAATAACAAAAGAATAATATGGCAAACGTAACACAATTAAAAAATAGTGTCATTTCAGAAATTAGGACTATTACTGAAAGTCAAGGATTTATAGATTGGTTGGCTGGAGTAACTATTCCCGCTTCCGGAAATCATTTCATTGCAATAAACAACTCTTTCATATTTAGAGAAAATATCAAGACTGTTAAAAGTGATAAATTTATTGCTTTTGATATAACTTCATCCAAAGTCTTCAATATTGACAATATTTATATTATTACAGGTATTGGCTTCAATACATCTTTCCATAACTCTCTGTTTTTGGCAAATAAGCACACGAAGACGGATTTAATTGATGCAATAAATAACGAATTGGTTCAATTAGGTGAAGTAGTTTATGTTTTAGTTGGAGATATTCAGGATAATACTGAGTTTTCAGAATCCCTAAGTGTCATGAATTTTAAATCAATAAAACTAAATCCAACTCTTACAACAGCTTTTGAAGTACAAGGAGATGAAATAATAATCAGAGATTTTTCAGATCCAGAACAAATTTGGTCAGATATAAGTCAATATTGTATCGATAATTCTATAGCTATTCCAGATGACTTCAATACTACAATAGAAAAAAAAATACAGTCTCTTCAAAAAAAAGCATATTCAACCTTAAATATTCCGTCTTCATTCGTTGCAAATCATACTTATTTACTTGACAAGATACATCAGGTTGTTATAGAGCATTTGCATAGTTATAGTTTGAACTTACAGACAATAAGTACTGACCCCAAAGCAATGAATGAAATATTAAGAATTTCATATAATTTTGTAAGTGATATAAACAAACTACTCACTTTACTAATCAATGTATGTGATTTGAAACCTATAATTCTTTGGTTGACAATTTCAAAATTTTATCATTTGGACAGAAAATTCAAAGAATTACCTTTTGGTTTTGGATTTTCAGAGAGGAAGAAACCATCATTACAAGACTATGAAAATTTAATACAAAATGCACGGAATAGAGCATTTCATCGGCTTTTCCCTTTTAATAAAGCATTAAAATTTGACATACAATCAATTCAAAATGTGAGTGTTATGCTCTTTTCTTCGTATAGTAAAAACCCACAAGAAAGCAATAAAATGACATATAAAGACCAAGCATTATATGATTTACTTAGAAATTTTACACGAACTAACGAGCAAGTAGTTAGTAGTAATTTTTGGATTAAAAATGAGTTAGTAATGATTGCAATTAGTGATTTAATTTTGGCTGTTTCACAAAGCATCAAGAGTACAAAATAGGTAAATATCCTTGTATTTGAATAAAAAAACAGCCACCAACATTATGTTTGCGAAAAGGCGGGCTAATGTGCGTAATTTAGGCTTTTGAGCTTTCTATAAACTTTGTGCGTAGGGCAAGGGAAGTGCTATTTAATCCCGCCCTTCGCAAACATTTTTCCGTTATATGCCATTGTAAAACGACACACCAATGATAGATTTTGAAATTAGTCAAATAAGGACTTTTACAAAAATGATTGCACCGACAGCAGACTTTGAAAGTGCATTTACATTTTATTATGACGAAACAAATAACATAAAGAAATTTTACGTCAGAGAAAATGACTTCAATTATACATTTACTGCAAACTTTGTTTTAGGTGGTTTAGTTCATTTAGGGCAAGCACCAAATGTTCAACCTCTTATTGACAGCTTCAAACAACAAAAAACAGCAAAGGAAGTTAAATTCAAACATATTGCCAGTGGCGACTTTCTCGACTGCTTAAAATCAGAAAAATTAAAGTTGTTCTTGCAATTTGTAAAAGACAGTGATTTATATGTTCACTATTCAAGTCTCAATATTCTTTACTGGTCAATAGTTGACATTGTTGATTCAGCAATCGTAAGTTCAGAATCTGCTCAAAAATTAGGACCGCAATTTGTAAACCATTTAAAGAACGACTTATATAAACTTTCAAGACTTGAAATTGACTCGGTAATTCAGCTTTTTTATAAGTATGAATATCCTAATATTAAGAATGAATCTGTTCTTCCTTTTATAGAAGAATTGACTTCATTGTTTGCCGGCTATATTGACACACAAGAATATCATTTTGGATTAGAGTCGCTAAGACAAATTCTGAAAGAATCTAAGAAAAAAGGTTCGCTACCATTTGTAATGGATGAAGATGACCATATTTTGCTCAAGGACTTATCTCAATTTTACCTAAGACCAATTTATTTGTTCAAAAATTCAACACACATATTTGACAATGAAGATTCAATTGCCGAGACACTAAAAGATTACAAAATACTTGACGGAGAGGAGGAAATTGAAAATTACACTTTTGTCGATTCGCAAACAGACCAACTAATCCAACTTTCAGACGTTTTTGTCGGAATAATGGGGAAATTAACTAACTATCTGAATACAAGTTCACGAGAAAAAATTGATGCTGATTTCGGTGCGTTATCGGCTACTCAACAAACAAATATTGATTTACTAATAAACGTAATTGACAAATCTCACAACAAAAATATTGGGTTCATACACAATACAGACAGTTATGAAGAAATGTCTAAAATGGACTGGATTCGTGAAATCAGAAATAATATAGGTATATAATGAAGACGGCAGTTCCAATAAACAAAAAGCTTTTTGATATTTTCCTTCTCTTTACAAGAGAACCTTTTGTGCAGTATTTCACTAAAGAATTAGAATTCTATTCCAATGGAAATGGTGGTTTATTGGGGCTAATAAGTTTAGATTTGACAGACAACGACTATTATGGTTGCATTTTGTCAAGAGATTTATCAAAACAATATCGAGCCGAAGTTATAGAAGCTAGCATTCCTACTCTTGAAGAAGCAAGAAAATGGATAGACGAAAAAATGAGTAATAACTCAATCGTTTTCCATGACAATAAACATGGTTTTTTCGACTTGTTTCAAGACCTTGCCAAAAAGGACAAGCAACACCCTAATTATAAATTATTAAAAGAACACATTAGTTTGTCTTCTGCGAAGGAAGTAATAAAGGAAGTGTCCTATCATTATAAAGACATTGACGGAAATTTTATCGACCAATTTCAATCTCTAAATGGATTTGATTCCAGAGTTTGGGAACTTTTTCTATTTTGTTTCTTTAGGGAGCAATTCTTTTCCTTTAAAAGGAACTTTAACGCACCAGATTATATGATTGAAAAGTTCAATCATGAAATTGCAGTTGAGGCTGTAATTGTTAGTCGAAAAACTGAACTTGGTGAAACTATTCCAAAAAGTCCAGAAGAAATTCAGGAAAAACTAAATAACGAAGTCCCCTTACTCTTTGGCAATGCTCTATTTGACAAAATGAAGAAAAAGTATTGGGAAAAGGAACACGTAAAAGAAAAACCCTTTGTAATTGCAATTGCAGATTTTCACGATACAATGTCAATGACATGGACTTTCAACGCTTTATCTGATTATCTCTACGGATACAAATATCAACATTCATTTGACAAAAATGGACAACTGATTGTAAAACCAGTTAAAATTGGTTATTACGTGAAACAAAATGGGAAGGAAATACCAAGTGGATTTTTCTTTTTACCAGATTCTGAAAATGTTAGTGCAATTATTTTTTCTTCTTGTGGCACTTTATCAAAATTCAACAGAATGGGCAAACAAGCAGGGCTTGGTAGTAACAAGGTAACGTTGATAAGAATGGGTGCTTTTTATAATCACGAACCTCATGCAGACAAACCAAATTTAATTTCATATCAAGTCGATGAGACTAGTATTGAAACTTGGTCAGAAGGTGTAATTGTATTCCACAACCCGAATGCAAAGTTTCCATTGAATCCAGCAATGTTTGACGACCGAGTAGCACAATGTTTCTTTGAAGATGAATTGATTTATAGCAAAATGCCTAAATATTTTCCTTACAATTCATTTACTCATAATTTGATACCGTATGAAGAGAACAACGGCATATAACAGCGGTTTGGCAAAAGTGGCGGTTTCGAACTCCGCAGACACATTTGTGGTTAATCAAAGTTTGGTTCTCCGCATCAACATTTGTGGTAAAAATCGCCACCTTCGCCAAGCCGCAAACCGTGTGTGACTTGAAGCCTTACCGACCTGAAACAGTCCAAGAGGCATGCTGATGCGCTGATGGGAGACCGGTATTGAACCGGAGAGGCCTCCCGAAGACGCCCATCTGGGGGAGTTTTCAAAACACC
>Ga0209573_1000497_pt1 | contig 82109 bp, 64 predicted proteins | sample TNRBio252014_DNA_FD_185870 | JGI IMG/M metagenome (GOLD analysis project Ga0209573, IMG submission 185870) | Wastewater treatment Type I Accumulibacter community from EBPR Bioreactor in Madison, WI, USA - TNR Reactor_6/25/2014_ DNA (SPAdes)... | ecosystem: Engineered > Bioreactor > EBPR >... | reverse complement strand
TCACAGGAACGAATGCCGTTCTACCTTGCATTTTTTGAGTTCATACATAATATCAGAAAAAGAGGACGCAATGCTTTGACTGCCTTACTCTCCCTTCTACTGACAACTTGAAACCATAATAGAGCCAAAAATAAAAAAACCGCCCAAGCCAAATGCCGAGCGGTTTGTGGATGCGACTATAGAGGCTTAAGCCGGAACAGGTTCGCCGATGGTGATGGCCTCTAATTTTACCTCAAACTGAGCCAAGGCAGTGCGGAAGGCGTCTTTCAACTCCTCGGAGTCTGGCAATTTGGCTGCTAAGGTATCACGATAATAGGCAATACCGTTGAAGAGGTTTTTCTTGAAAGTGTTGAAGTATTTGATTTTTTTGGAGTTGAGTTCATTTACAGATGCTTCTAACTCGCGTTGCAAATATTCCACATAAAGCTCCAACTCGTTAATGAACATATTGGCACGTTCTCTTGTGTTGAGGAGTTGTGTACGGCCATAGATGTGATCCACCATTTCGCGTAGGCTAAAGATACCACTGAAGTAGGCCAAATTGGGGCCGGGGCAAACCAAAGAAGCGACCAAGTTATACGCTGGTGTTATCCCATTTCTGACCAACGTTCCAGCACCCAAGCCCTCGCAGAGGCAATCTTTTTCGGTAAGTTTGGCTTTCTCGGCACGTAGCACGTCTTCGGGTAAGTCCATACTTTCCAATTGTTTAAACTTGGCATGAAGGTATTGACGCGAGGATGTACAAATAGGCTTGTCGGTAAACTCGGTATTGGCTACCAAGAATTGTTTATAGCATGGGCTTCCGGGTTTTCCTTTTTCCACACGGGCCTCGATCTGTTGCGCCGAGGTGGTCTTACGGAAGTTGTTAAACGGAACGCCTAACGGAGAAGCATGGCTTATGTAGAAGTCTTCCTTTTCTGCCGTTGCCAAGGCATTGAGCGTGGGAACGTCTATGGTGGTTGCTTCTGGAACCAACAAGAATGGCGAACCCCAACCGGTTCCATCCACCTGATAATATGTCCGGAGAAACCGGTCTTCGCTTGCCGTACCAATACCACCTTGCACCGTTACATGGGTTTGTGGAATGTTTGTGAAGGTGGGTAGTTGTTTCTCGGCAAGTACTTTGTTGCACATGGATTGGAGTTCGGGGAGCATGTCCGCTTTTTTGGCCTTAAACTCTTCGAGAATAGGCCCCAGGAGTAAGCCATCGGTTGCAAACGCATGGCCGCCGCAATTTAATCCAGACTCTATGCGGTACTCCGAAATCCAGATGCCTTTTTTCGCCAAGATTTTACCTTGTGTAAGTGCAGACCGGAAGTCACTCACTTTGAGGATAACCCGTTTTTTGAGGTTGCCGTTTTCATCGGGATAAAAGTCTGGGTGTTGGTCTAAATAGCTGTACAGACGTGGGTTATAGCCAGCAGAAAATACCACTGACGAAGAAAGGGTGCTGTTTGCAAAACCTCGGAGGGCGGACAAGGCATCGGAGTATTCGGCGGGCAACATTTCTCCATTTCGGGCATAATTGTTTTTATCCACCTTTGCCATGATGTTTACGTCCAAAGCGCCGGGTTGGATGGATGCGCGTAGGGCCTCTTGTGCCTCTTTCTGTGCTTCTCCTGTAAGCGTTAACATCTGGAGGTAGGCTTGTTTTACGGGAGATTCATCGGGCAATAATTCAAAATATTTCACAATTTCGCTTCCTTCTTCAAATGGTTCGTTCCGCAAAACCTGCATTTGGCCTGCTACAATTTGGTGAACCAAGTTTAGATAGGCTGTAATCCGGCGGGCGCGCGCATCGGTCTCTTGGGCATGAATCGGTACGAAGGGAAGCCCCAAACGTTCGGTGTGGTATTTCCGCATCGCCTCGACGAGTTGATCCTCTACAATAGACATTACGGAAGAAATACCAAAGCGTGCCACTTTTATGGGCGTTTCGAGCGTAAAGCCCAACCCCATAACGGGAATGTGGAAAGAATGAAGCATAATGAACAAAAATTAAGGGTTAGGGTAAATTTTTTGTAAGATTTAGAGGATACATAAATAACCATGCCCATCTTCTAAGGGATTGGCTTAAAATAAGTGAATTCCTATTTATTAAATGTAATGAAAACCCTTACCCAAATGATTTCGGGCATTGAAGCCATACAAAGACAGAAAAAGCGTCCAGAGAAGGACAATCCCGTTATGTATCAGCATTGGGAGGAATTGCTGTTTCTCCATTGGGCTGTTGACCGCGAAATGTTGCAATCCAAACTCCCAAAAGGCTTACATTTAGATACCTACAACGGTGTAGCGTATGTGGGCGTGGTTCCTTTTTTTATGCAGCACATCCGCCCAAGGTTTTTACCTGCTGTACCTTGGGTCTCTTATTTTTTGGAACTGAATGTCCGGACGTATGTGACGGACGAAACGGGTTTGCCGGGTGTTTGGTTTTTCTCGTTGGATTGTAACCAGCCGATTGCTGTTCGGGTGGCGAGACGCTTTTTCTATTTGCCCTATATGGATGCCAAAATGAAGGCTACAAGGCAGGATCATGTGGTGGAGTACGTTGCACAAAGAAAAGGTAAATCGGGAGCGGCACATTTTGCATATGCGCCAGATGGCCCCGCAGAAGAAGCCGAGGCGGGGTCTTTAACTTCATTTCTCGTGGATCGCTACTGGCTGTTTGCACATGATGCCCAAACCGATCGTTTGTTCAAAGGCCGCGTTTGGCATGAGCCTTATCAAGTGGGGGCCGCAAAATGCACGACATGGAGCAGCGCACCTTTGGATTGGAATGGGATGGGTGTGGCAGAACGCCCGCCGGATGTGGTTGCCCGTGCGGAAAATGTGGCGGTGCGGGTGTACCCCGTAGAGCGGGTATAATGAACGGGGTTTGTTGCTTTTAGAAAATGGAATCTAATTCCTTGGTGTTCGCCTAATCATGAAAATGCTAACTTTAGTCTGTGGTACAGGTTGCATACTATAATTAGTTTTATAAAATTGTAACTTGACTAATGGTGAGCAGAGAAATTTTAATAAAATTCGGACAAAGAGTGAGACAGTTAAGGAAAGAAAAAAGTCTTTCACAAGAAGAACTTTCCTTTAAAGCTGACCTTCACAGAACGTATATCGGAATGATAGAACGTGCTGAAAAGAATATAACTCTTATCAATATTGAAAAAATTGCAAGTGCTTTAGAGATAAGTATTGACAATTTATTAAAGTTTGACAATGGGAAGTGACGCAAATCGCCTAAGAAAAAAATGGCAAGCTTACAGTGGAAAAAATGCCGGACTTGCTGAAAGCAGTTTTTACCAAACGTTTAGAGCTTTGTTTGAGGGGACAGAGTACGCTGTCAGGTCCAAACCAAAAGAGTTTGGGAAAATCTATGTAAAAATACCTCTAAGTAAAAAAGTGCTTACGGAAATTTTACTCCAGATGTCGAAATTATAAGACACGGTGTATTTCCAGATTACGCTATAACAAATAACGAAACTCAAAAAACAATTTACATTGAAGTCAAAAGACAAGACGGTTGGGTTGAAGGTAAACCTCGTTCCGCAGGACGTGGTAACGCACACGAAAGGTCATGCAAGTATTTTACTCCCGGTTTACAAAAAATTTTAAGGAAAGCAGGCAATCTTGGTGACGACATACTTCCCTTTTGGACAGTTTTTCAAGGCGACATCACAAGAGACCCTTGCCGTGTAAGGGAGATAACGTGTTGGTATGATGATTTGGATGCGCACTTTTTCTTTTGGAGAAATGCTAAAAATCCTGAACCTCTAATAGAACATTTTATTGAGAAGATAAAGCCTCTACTGGACTAATGTCATCCTCATATTCTTCTCTCACATCAAGCCCCCAAACATCCCAACCATCAGGCTTGTGTCTTGCAAACAACTCTATTCTGTCTTGGGTAGGGAACATTCTTTCAATAGCTTTCAATACCTCTATCGGCTTTTGACTGTGCTCCCCTCTTGGAACTCTAACAAGTTGTTTCTCATTTCGTGAACCTCTTGGTGTTGGTATCCTGCCTCGCTTAAAGACTAAACACATTTCACAATAAGACAATGTATATTGACCAGGATTGTGAACCATTTTATCCCAAACAAATGCAATAGTTCTAAATTCAAACCCCCAAGCTTTACCTAACGCAATGCCTTGTTCCATATGCGGACTTGTCACCCACATAAATAGTAAACAATCATCTTTTGCAATTTCAGTTAGTGGGATTTGCATTAAATCCTTTGTTTTAACTGTAGGGTACTGGAAGTTTGCAGCACTGATGAAAATATTTTTTCCCAGTTTCTATTAACATCTTTCTTACCACTTTTATCAAATTGCATTTTTCCACCATAATCCCAAGGGGGGTCACAGTAAATAATGTCATATTTCTTTTCAGGTAAGTCGGGATATAGACTTGGTAAATCATTTCTAACAGTCCTTCTTTTTTGTTCAGCATCGTAAATACGATAACCCGAAACAACTTTTTGTTTTCCGTTGGACTGAATAATGTTTCCGAATAAATCTTTTTGTTCCATTCTCGAATCGCTAATTATAGTATGCAAATTTATAAACAAATTTTAACGCTCCAAAATTATTTTCTTGCATTTTTGAATAAGTTTTTGGCTATAGATAACAGAGTACCAAAAGTGCGGGTGTTAATAGGCGCTTGGCTCGATTGCTTAAATGGATAAAATTTACCCATCTTAAGGAAGACAAGTCAATATCTTAAAACCAGTAACCCACGTTATTCAACGTTGCGAAGGTGTAGAGCGCCCAATCCAACGTGTTGCAAACGTAGAGAAGCCAATCAGAACCATCAAAAGAACGCTATAAGCTGCTGCGCCACCAAAATTAAATTGCCGGAGTTGGGCTAAAATCTCTACGCTCATAGGCCGATTGTCTATGATGTAGAGCATGATAGAAGAGACAAATTCGCCAAGGGCAGTTACGAAACTAAGCAGTGTTCCTGCAACAATGGCCGGCATCAAAATCGGAAGCATGACGTTCCGGAAGGTGTGCCAAGTGCCCGCCCCCAAGTCCGATGCGGCCTCGGTCAATCGGTCGTCGTAGTTTTCCAAAGCGGCAGTGGTTGCCCGCACCACCAAAGGAATATGCCGGATAAAATAGGCCAAGGGCAAGATGGCATATGTGCCCACCAAAACCTGTCCAAAAGACCAAGCGGAAGGCGCACTAAAACGGAGGATGAGGTTAAGGGCAATGACCGTACCCGGAATGGCAAAAGGAAGTGCGGTCATCAGCCGAAGGAGGGAGCGTCCGGGAATTTGTGACTTTACCATCAAAAGAGAGGCCACAATACCAAATACCACATTTCCGGCGGTTGCAAGTGTCGCCATTTGAAGGCTGTTCCGGATCGGCTCGGCGAAGGTTGGGTCATTGAACAATAGGCGGTAATGATCGAGGGTATAAGCAACGGGGAAGATTTGCGTAGTCCAACTACCTTCTTCTGCAAATGAGAGCAAGACGATGGCGAGAACGGGCAAACCCAAAAACAGCAGAATTTGTATAGCTCCGAAGAAGGCTCCAAACTGTTTCCAACGTGAGAGGATGGGTTTTGGCCTGCTGCCCGTTCCTTTCGAGGTTTGGCGGGCCGTAGCTACGGGTTTCCATTCCGCAAAAACCAACAAGAGCAGGCAAATTAGCGTAAGTACCGTAGAGACAACAGCGGCCAATTCGCGTTCGCCATTGGTTTTATAATTGTAAATTTGTAAGGTTAGGTAGCGCCCGCTGCCATCAAAGAGTAATGGTGCGGTAAAACTGGCCATCGAAACCATAAAGACTAAAACGCCAGCACCGACCAAAGCGGGACGCAACAAGGGTAAGACAACCCCAAAAAAGGTGCGAACTTCACCCGCACCCAAGTCTGCAGCTGCCTCCAATAAACTACCATCCATGTTTTTAAGTGCAGCAGAAACAAAGAGGTAGAAATAAACAAACTGCGTGTAAACATGAACCAACCAAACCGCCGTAAACCCCTCGAATGCAAATGGGACTTCGTGCCAACCCAATACCACTTGTAAGGCACGGGGCAGCATTCCAGAAGGGCCATATAGGTACAAAAAGGCCATTACGCCCACCAATGGTGGTAAGGCAAGTGGGAGGGCAGCCATTGCCTGTAATAGCGGCCGCAGCGGAAAATCAAACCGATAAAACAACCACGCCAGCCCCGTTCCCAAAACACCCGCGCCTAATACACTGAATAGCCCCAATATCACAGACTGAAAAAGCGCTTTTACGTTCGGGGCATCCCAGCCTTTAAAAAACGTCTGCCATGCCTCGCCTTGTAAGCCCAATTCTACCGTGCGCAAAAAGGGCCAAACCACATACCCGATGAGGATGGCAAACGTTGGGAGAAAGAGAAGGTAAGCGGTTCTTTTGGAAAACATGGGTCTTTTTTTGAGCAGACAAAACTAAGCGGAAAGCCTTGAGGTAGGGGCGATTCTAAAACAAGTTTCTTAATTTGTTCATAAATTAATAGCGTTTAGGGTGGGTTAAAGTGTGGCCACTCATCAATGATCCACGCCTTAATCTTCTGGAAGCGCTTTTGTTTGGTATGGGCTGAATCTTCCTTTTCTGTTCAACAAATTTGGCATTATTTTGCCTTGTCTCCGCTATTAAATAAGATTATTTGCGATATGGTTATTACCGTTATAGGGGCCGGTACAATGGGCTCTGCTGTTGTTGCTGCACTTGCCAACAAATCTGAGGTTTCTCATATTCACGTTTGTGATGCGCGTCCGGGTGCGTTACACACCCTTCAAGATCAGTTGCATACCCACAAACTTCGGACGCATGAGCTGGATGCCCGCAATCTGTCGCAACTTAAGCCCTTGCTCTTTGCAAGTCGGGTGGTGGTGAATTGTATTGCGTCCGAGATGAGTCCGGTTTTGGCACAACTTGCCATCGAAGAAGGGGTACATTTTTGTGACTTGGGGGGCTATCGTTCTGCCGTAGAGCGGGTAATGGAATTAGACGAGTCGGCTAAGACCGCTGGAGTTTGGGTGGTTCCGAATTGTGGTTTGGCGCCGGGCTTGGTGAATATCCTGTGCATGCACGGTATGAATAAGTTCGACAAGGTGGAGGAAGCCTATTTGCGGGCGGGAACCATTCCTTTAGCGCCGAATCCGCCCTTAAATTTTGCCTCCTTTTTCTCGGCTGAAAAGTTGATAGAGGAATACACCGAGCCGGCATTTTCGTTAGAGAGGGGCGAGGTCTTGATGCAAACACCGCTTACAAGCGTGGAACCGATCCAATTTACAGCGCCTTTTGGGGAATTGGAAAGTTTTTATGTTTCGGGTGTGTTGGCACAAATGGCTCCCAGAATGGTGGGCAAAGTCCAGAAATTGGATTTTAAGGCCATTCGATATCCGCACCATGCCAGTCAAATGAGCTTTCTGATGGCGTTGGGTTTTGCAGAAAAACGTATGATTGATGTCGGTACACACCTTACGTATCGGGATGTGCTTACACGCCGGATTCGTAAAAGAATGGGAGGTGATGTGAAAGATGCGGTATTGCTGCGTGTGGTGATTAATGGCATAAAAGATGGAAAAGAGCGCTCCTTGGTGTATCAGTTGCGGGAAGACTACGATGAAACCAAAGGTGGCTCTGCCGTCAAGCATTGTATGGGGGCCTCGGTTGCGGCCGTAGCGACCATCTTGGGGCGCGGCGCGATTTCCGGTGCTGGGGTTGCAACACCGGAGTTTGTTCTTCCACCGGATTTGTATCTTCAGGACTTAGCCGCGTATGGTCTTCAGCCCGAAGCGACTTGGTATGAAGGATTCCAAAATGTGAGTAGGGCTTTTTCCTGAAAACCCGTTCCGAATGTCTTATTTTGGGTACACAACAACTTTGGATACCCCAGCAATTAAATAAATGGAACCCTTTGTCATAAAAAGAGAAGAGACGGGTTGGATTGAGGTGGTGTGTGGCTCTATGTTCTCTGGAAAAACGGAAGAGCTGATCCGGCGTATTCGGCGTGCCGAAATTGCCAGACAGCAGGTGGAAATTTTTAAACCTGCCTTCGACGTGCGCTATGCCGAGACCGAGGTGGTTTCGCACAACCGAAGGAGCATTCCTTCCATTGTGGTGAAAAGCGCTGCCGAAATTATACAAAAAGCAGGAAATGCACAGGTGATTGGGATTGATGAAGCGCATTTTTTTGATAACGACTTGCCACGGGTTTGTGTAGCATTGGCGCGAAAAGGACGGCGCGTCATTATTGCTGGATTAGATCAGGATTATCTTGCACAACCGTTTGAACAAATGGCGCAATTGATGGCATTGGCCGAGTATGTGACCAAACTGCACGCCATTTGTGTGGTTTGTGGCGCACCGGCCAACCATAGCCAAAGAATTGTAGCGAGCAATGAGCGGCTGCTCTTAGGAGAAAAAGACGCCTATGAGCCAAGATGTCGGCATTGTTTTGAGTGGCTCGACTAAACCGCGTCCTCTGTTCATTTTCTTTTCAACCCGAACTTCCGCCAAACGGAGATTGCCATGAAACGTTTTGGAATCGGGCTATTGATGTTGTTGATGATGGGCTGTGTGGAGGATAGCCGTAAAAAAGTGGTGGTGTATTCGCCACATGGTAAGGATTTGCTAAAGGCATACGAGGTGGCCTTCGAAGCCCAAAATCCACACGTAGATGTGGTCTGGTTAGACATGGGGGCGCAGGCCGTATATGAACGAATCCGGACGGAGGCCGCAAATCCACAAGCAGATCTCTGGTGGGGAGCGCCAAATATCCTTTTCCAACAAGCCGCCGATGAAGGCTTATTAATGCCCTATCGGCCTTCGTGGGCAAGCCAAGTCGAGGAAACACACCGCGATACAAAAGACCGTTGGTATGGTAATTTTCTGACGCCCATAGGCATTGCCTTCAATGCAGAAACCGTTAAAGACCCGCCTAAAACATGGGATGAACTCTTGGATTCCAAATGGAAAGGCCGGATATTGGTGCGATACCCTTTAGAATCCGGTACAATGGTTGCTCTCTTTGGGGCACTCATTTTGCGGCAACCCACCGAGCGGGAAGGCTTGCGCTGGTTGGCTAAATTAGATCAACAAACCAAAACCTATACCGCAGACCCCACTCAACTTTATATCAAATTGGCGAGGCAAGAAGGCGATCTGACACTTTGGAACCTCCCAGACATCTTGCTCCAACAAAAAAAAGGAAATCCCTTTGGCATTGCATTTCCGACCGGAGAAACACCCGTTTTGGTAGATGCAATGGCATTGGTAAAAGGTGGACGAAGCCCCAAGGAAGCGATACAGTTCTATGAATTCATCACTTCGCAAGAGGCCATGCGCGACCAAGCCGAAGAGATGTACCGGATTCCAGTACGGAAAGACATTCCGGCAGATCGTTTACCGGCTTGGATTCAGGAATACCCCATTTCTGCAATGGCCATAGATTGGAACTCGTTGGGCAAGTCTGCAAAGACGTGGATGAAACAATGGGATGAGCAGGTGAAGGGACGCGGAGCGGCTTTTCTGACAGAAACAAGCATAAAATAAAACCTATAAACCTTTGAATATTCTTGGTTTATCCTGCTATTATCACGATGCGGCCGCTTGTTTGATACAAGACGGGAAAGTGGTGGCGGCTGCACAAGAAGAGGCGTTCTCCCGTAAAAAGCACGATCCAGCGTTCCCGCGACAGGCGGTGGCTTTTTGTTTGCAGCAAGCCGGAATATCCATCCGCGAGGTAGATCATGTGGTGTTTTATGAAAAGCCTTTTTTGAAGTTTGAACGACTCTTAGAAACCTATGTCGCCAATGCCCCTTATGGCTGGCCCTCGTTCCTGAAGGCGATCCCTGTTTGGTTAAAGCAAAAACTCTGGATTCCAGACCTTATCCAAAAAGAATTGGAATGGGACGGAAAGGTGTTGTTTACCGAACACCACGAAAGCCATGCTGCGAGTGCTTTTTACCCGTCTCCCTTTACGAAAGCCGCTTTTTTAACAACGGATGGCGTGGGGGAATGGGCAACCTCCAGTTGGGGCATAGGGGAAGGCAAAAAACTTCGGATTCAGGCCGAGTTAAACTTCCCGCACTCTTTAGGCTTGCTCTATTCCGCCTTTACGTACTTCACCGGTTTTAGGGTGAACTCCGGCGAGTACAAACTGATGGGTCTTGCACCCTATGGTGAGCCATGTTACGTTCAGACGATCTATGACCACCTGATTTCGGTGAAAGAAGACGGTTCGTATCGCCTAAACCTCGATTATTTTACCTATATGACGGGTTTGCGTATGACCGGACGCAAATTTGAAGCGTTGTTTGGGGGGGCTGCACGGAAGCCCGAATCACCCATTACCCAGCGTGAAATGGACTTGGCGCGATCGGTTCAGGTGGTGACGGAGGAAATTATGCTCAAAACCGCACGGCACATCCGCAAGGAAACCAGAGCCGAGAACCTTTGTCTGGCGGGCGGTGTTGCACTAAACTGTGTAGCCAATGGCCGCTTGCACCGCGAGTCTGGGTTTAAGGAAATTTGGATCCAGCCAGCATCGGGTGACGCGGGCGGGGCCTTGGGAGCTGCACTCTTGGTTTGGCATGATTATGAGCAAAAGGATCGGACTCCGTCCAATGCTCTTTTTGATCCTTATTTGGGTCCGGCTTATACCGATGAAGCCATCCGAATTTTTTTGGAGACAGAAGCCATCCCTTTCGAGGAAGTGGGATACGAAGCACTTCCAGACCGAACGGCGGCATTACTGGCCGCACAACATACGGTGGGGTGGTTTCAAGGACGCATGGAGTTTGGCCCACGGGCTTTGGGAAATCGCTCCATTTTGGCCGATCCGCGAGGAACGGATGTTCAAAAAAACGTCAACTTAAAAATTAAATTCCGAGAAAGCTTTAGACCTTTCGCCCCATCTGTTTTGCGTGATCGGGTACAAGAATGGTTTGGTTTAGAGACCGATAGTCCCTACATGCTTTTGGTCGCGCCCGTAAAAGGTTGGAAAGCACCAAAAGAGACCCCAAATACCGACTTGCAAAGCCGTTTAGAAACCCAACAGGCGCATTCCCCAATCCCTGCCGTAACCCATGTGGATGGCTCCGCACGCATCCAGACGGTTCATCCGACGTTGAACCCGCTTTATCACCGCCTGCTGACGGCGTTTGAGGCACAAACAGGCTGCCCGGTCTTGGTGAATACCAGTTTTAATGTACGTGGCGAACCGATTGTGTGTAGCCCACAAGAGGCATTCACCTGTTTTGTCCGTACACATTTAGATGCTTTGGTGCTGGGGCCTTTTCTGATCACCAAGCATATGCTCCCCGAAAAGTTCAATGAGGCGTTTTCCGCAGATAAAATTGCCGAAACCTATGGATTAGATTAAATGCGAAAAGTCTTATTTAATATTAATGAAGTGGCGAAAATCGGATTATATAAATGATAGAAAGCCTAAAATTTGTGCAGGCAATGGCCTTTATTTTTGTTTTGATGTTGCCCATTTCTGCTAAAACCCAGAGCTATACCTCCTATTTCACCGGAAACCAAACGGATGTCGTTGTCAAGTCGTCAGGCGGAATTTGTATGATGGGCGGCGCAAGAGAAAACGACGAAGCCATGCGTTGGTTTTTGCGCCAAGCCAACGAGGGGGACGTCTTGGTCCTTCGTGCAAGCGGTGCGGATGGTTACAACCAATACCTTTTCTCTGAACTTGGCGTGAAGGTGAACGCTGTAGAAACCATTGTTTTTCATCAAAACTCGGCGGCCAACGAGCCATACATCCAACAGAAAATCCGACAGGCCGAGGCCATTTGGATGGCAGGTGGGAACCAATGGAACTATGTTTCTTATTGGGGAACGTCACCCATTGGCCGCTTGATAAACGAGGCGATTGCACAGCGAAATGTTGTTATTGGCGGAACAAGCGCGGGGATGGCTGTGTTAGGTAGGTACTACTTTTCGGCAGAAAAGGGGACTGTCTCGTCAGAAAATGCCTTGCTAAATCCTTTTAATACTTCGGTAACGGTGGATTCAACACAGTTTCTTAAAGTGCCGTTTTTAAACCAAGTTATTACAGATACTCATTATGATAATCCAAGTCGTAAAGGACGACATATGGTATTTATGTCACGGATTTTTTCAGAATTTAATCCCAGTGTAAAAGGCATTGCCGCAGATGAATTTACGTCTGTTGTGGTCGAAAAATCGGGCCTTGCCCGTGTTTATGGAGAATATCCCGCCCGTGATGATACTGCGTATTTTATCCAAACAAATTGCGAACAAAACCCCAATAAACCAGAAATCTTAGCACCCGGTATGCCGCTGACTTGGTATGTAGGTGGTGCTGCTTTGAAGGTTTATGCCGTTAGGGGTACAATAAACGGAACGAATTCGTTCGATCTAAAAGATTGGAAAACAGGAAATGGTGGCGTTTGGATGGACTGGTCTGTTCAGAAAGGTATCTTTGTAGAAAAAAGTAGCGGTCCAATGCTATGTAGCACGGTTTCTATTAACCAAGAAAGCGCACCCCAATTGCGGAGTAACATGAAAATATTTCCTAATCCCACTAAAGGCATTGTTCATTTAGCAAGAGAGGATGGAATGGCGCTGAAAGGGGTATTTAAGGTGTATGATGTGGTTGGGAAATTGGTTAAGAAAACCACATTTAATACCGTATGTAGCCCTTGTATAATGGATGTTGTAAGTCTTAAAAATGGGACTTATTTTCTTCAAAATACTACGCAGGAAAAGGTAATTTATCAGCATAAATTTGTTAAATATTGAACAAGTAGAGAGTTGAGATTTAAAGGTTAATCGTAATTAATGGTTTTGGTTATGTTTTCACGTTCCGAGCAGCTACGCCGACTTCGTGAGACGGAGGTTTGGCAGGTGGTGGTTATTGGTGGAGGCGCTTCTGGTCTGGGAGCAGCACTTGAGGCGGCATCACGAGGATATTCGTGCGTATTGTTCGAACAGGCGGATTTTGCCAAGGGAACGTCCTCAAAAGCAACCAAATTGGTTCATGGCGGGGTTCGATACTTGAAGCAGGGCGATGTGAAGTTGGTTCGGGAGGCATTACGAGAGCGAGGAATTTTGCTTAAAAATGCACCACATGTTACGAAAAAACAAGCATTTATTATCCCCTGTTATGCCTATACAGATTTGGTGTTTTATGGCGTGGGGCTGAGGGTGTATGACGCACTTTCTGGAAGGTGGCGATTGGGAAAAACGCAGGTGCTGGAGAAAAAAGAGGTATTGGCGCAAATGCCGGGTGTAAATACGGAAGGACTGAAAGGGGGGATTTTGTATTACGATGGGCAATTTGACGATAGCCGATTGGCGCTGAATCTGGCACAGACGATTTTTCGAGAAGGTGGACTTCCATTGAATTACATGCAGGTCTGTGGTTTTTTGGAGGAAAACGGGAAACTAATCGGGGTGACGGTGCAAAACGTGGAAAATGGGGAAACCTTTGAGGTTTATGCCGAGGTGATCATTAATGCAACTGGGGTCTGGGTGGACGAAATTGCACGTCTGGAAGAGGCCGGAGCACCCAAAACGGTGACACCAAGCCAAGGCGCACATGTGGTATTGGATCGGGAGTTTTTTCCTTCTGAAACCGCGCTGATGATTCCTAAAACAAGTGATGGGCGGGTGCTTTTTGCAATCCCGTGGCACAATAAGGTGGTACTCGGTACAACCGATCGGCCCGTCCAATACGCCGACTTGGAGCCGAAGGTCTCGGAGGAGGAAATTGCCTATATCCTGGAAACGGCTAAACCCTATTTGGCGAAATCGCCCAGACGAACAGATGTCTTGTCTTCTTGGGCGGGACTAAGACCGCTGGCTGCGCCAAACGAGGAGGGCGGCAAGACAAAAGAAATTTCGCGAAGCCATAAAATATACGTTTCTCCCAAAGGACTAATCAGTATTGTCGGGGGGAAGTGGACAACCTATCGAGCAATGGGGGAAGAACTCATCAATGAAGCTGAAGATAAAATTACAGGCAAACATAAACCCAGTAAAACCAAAGATTTAAAGTTGTATGGGTACAAGGATGTTGCGTTTGGTACACACCCACTGGCCTATTATGGGGCGGATGAACAAGGTATTGATGAATTGATGGCGGAGTCTCTGGAATTTGCAAAGGAACTCCATCCCAATTACCCATTAAAGGTGGCACATGTGGTGTGGGCGGCGCGGTACGAAATGGCCAGAACAGTAGAAGACGTCTTGGCACGCCGTACCCGATGGCTCTTGCTGGATGCAAAAACAGCGCTGGAAGCAGCACCTTTGGTGGCAAAGTGGCTGGCAAAAGAACTCGGATGGGATGAGGGCTGGGAGGCGGAACAAGTACGACAATTCAGCACATTGGTACACCAATATTGCGGAGAAGACATGATATCCCGTGGTACATATTGAGATCGCCTCTATCTTATAGTATAATGTATAATTCTACAATGGCAAGGCAGCTCTTGGAAAAGTCCGCCGAATAGTTCAGCTACCGAACTTCGACTACGATCAACGCGCTATTTCTTTGTCATATATAGATGCCACCCCTACGGGGCTTTGTTGTGCGTTTGGAAACGGATTTCTATTAAGATGCCGCCCTTACAGGGCTTTGCCATTCATTCAAAAGTAGAACAAACCCTTTAAAAACCGTAATTTACGCAATTCCGTGAGTTCCTCCATGATTCTCGCTTGGCAGGGCGGCCCTTAGAAAAATCCGCTTTTGGCCGGACAAAAGAAGGCCGCCGGCAGGCTTATCTGCGCTCAGTCGGCAGACCCGTTTGCCCTCTTGGCAGGCTTCGATTTGATTAACCCAAAACACCTATTAAATGGTTACAAGTCAAAGGCTGTCTCAATATAAGACTGTAAAACCGACCCGAAGTTCTTGAAATAACATGAATTAACATCCTAAACAACTGGCGTGATGCAGGGCTTATTTGGGCATCCGACATGTTTGGCGGGTAATGTAGAAACAGACCCTTTTACCCAAATCCATTAAAACTATGAAATTCCGTTATTGTCTTTCTTTTCTCTGCTTGTGGCTCGCTATTCTTCCCGCCGCAGCAGGGATTGAAAAAGCGGGTGGAAACATTCGCGGGAAGGTTGTCCTACCCAAAGATGCGGCTGGAAACACTTCTAAAGGGATGGTGGTGGCGTACAGCTTACCACCGATTGCCTTCAAAACCCGTGCGGAGGTCTCGTCTGACGGAACCTACGAGTTAAAAGACCTACCGGAAGGACTGTATTATGTATATGCTGCCACAAATAATATCCAGCAATACTATGGCGGCGGCACAACCGAATCAGAATCCAAGCCTATCGAAGTGAAAGAAGACAGTGTGACCGATGGCGTGAATTTTGATTTTAACAATGTCATTATCTCGCCACCACCACCTCCTCCTCCGCCTGTGGGTAATGGGGTCATCAAAGGACGAATAACAGACCCCGCCGGACAACCGATTGAATATGCAAAAGTGACGGTGCAGGATCCGCAAGTGGGTTATTGGGGTGGATCTCCAACTGATGCGAACGGCGAGTATGTCCTGTCAGGGTTGCCGGAAGGAACTTTTATCGTGCAAGCATGGGCAGATCGTTACAGCGCTTCTTATTATCGTAAAGGCGATGATCCAAGAGGTTATTCACCCGTGAGCTTAGGTAAGGACGAGACTGTCTCCGGAATAGACATTACGATGCAGTTACGCGGTCAAATCTCTGGAAGAGTCACCGACGTCTCCGGAAATCCCATGCCCGGTGTAGAAGTGATGACCATTCCCAAGAGCCGCATAACTTGGAATTGGGGCGGAAGCACCACCACCACCAACGAAAAAGGAGAATACCTCTTGTCGGCTTTAGAACCGGAGGACTATTACGTACAGGTGGTTGTCCAAGATTTGGCTTTGACCCTTTGGTATCCGAATGCCAAAGATTTGGCGCAGGCTACTCCTGTTACGGTATCCAACGGTAGCAACGTAAAAGACATCAATTTTAAGTTGGATATTCGGTACATGTATGGCAGTGCAAAAGGAAAAGTAACGACCAAAGAAGGTACACCTATCTCTGCGGGCTACGTGACGTTGGCCCCGATAAACGCAGAAAACACCGGACGGGGTATGTACAGTACCAAATTAGAACCGGATGGAACGTTCCGCTTCGACCGCGTTTTGGCCGGAACATATCAGTTGACGGTGCAGGTTTTAACCTCTAATTGGGGGCAATTGGCCAGCATAAATTACCCCAATCCGGTTATCATCTCGGAAAATACCGAAACCAATGGCCTAACGATTGAAATCCCATCCATGAATGGCCGTATTTCGGGTGTGGTGAAGGATAAAAATGGAAATCCTATCCTACAAGCAGGCGTCATTGTCGAGTCCGCAGACCCTATTGCCCAAACGCGAGTCTATGTTCAAACCGACCCAGACGGCAAGTTTGTGTTGAATAACCTTCCAGATGGTGATTATCTCCTAAGTGTGAGCGCTTGTATCTCTTTTTCATGTGCTTATATCTGGTATAAACAAGCCGAAACGCCCGAAGATGCAACCCTGATTAAAGTTGTAAACGGAGTAAGCATTCCTGAAATCATTGAATTCGAGTTGCCTATCGCAAAAGGAACGGCTGTGGTTAGTGGGGTTGTGACGGATAAAAATGGAAATCCATTGCCATATGCCAATGTCTCTTTGTTCAATAATCAAAAACCAGATCCTACCGGAAATGTAACTGGGGTAAATACGACCAGAGCGATGGTGGGTGGGTATGCCAATACAGACGAAAATGGCCAATTTGTAATCAAAGAAATTCCAGAAGGTGAGTATCATTTGTTTACGTCTTGGTATGGCGAAGGTGGGGTCATGGCCGAAGCATGGTACGACGGAAAAAAAGATTTGACCGAGGCCACAGCGATTGTGCTTGCGGTGAATGAAGTCCGAGACAACCTAAAAGTTGTACTTGATCCTAAACCGATTTTTGGCGCAGTTGTTGGCACGATTGTCACAAAAGACGGAAAGCCCATTCAGGATGCTTTGGTGGAACTTAAACCAGCCAACACCAAAGGAATGGATTGGATGTTCTTTAAAATGATGTCGTTCCAACAAATCACCCGAACCGATGAAAATGGCCGGTTTGTATTTGATCAGGTCTTCCGTGGCGAATACGAGGTTGCAGCATTTGCCGATGGTATTCGGGTGTATAGTGGCAATGCCACCAATCCGGAAGATGCTGTTGCGATTGTCGTAGAAGGTGGCGTCAAAACATCGGTCGAATTGATCGCCCTCCCCCAACGTCTAACCGGTAAGGGCGTTTTGTCTGGCTGGGTGGTCAATGAAAGCCGTTTGCCCGTAGAAAACAGCGTGGTCACTCTGACAAACGCAAGAACCGATGAGTCTTTTACTGCACTGCCCAAAAAAGATGGTAGTTTTAAAATCGCTGGTCTCCCCGATGGCCCCTACCTCTTAAAAGGCCAAGCACCTTATCATATGCCGATGTATTTTAAAAACACTTGGGATCCCGCCCAAGCCGAGGTCATCCGTATAGACAACAACCAGCCAACAATGGAAGGTGTGGTGCTTAAACTACAAGGGGTGTATTATCGCTGGTTGGATGCCAACGGAAACATCAATAAATCCCCCGCCGAGGCCAATACCTCTGCACGCATTACGGGTCGTGTCTTAGCGGTGACGGGCCAAGCCATTGCAGGTGCTTCGGTCTATGTGATGGATGAAGCCGGTGAGCCGATCTCTATGGTCTCTACCCAAAAAGATGGAACGTTCCAGATTGCAGACTTGTCCGCAGGTTCACAGCTACGGGTTTATGCAAGCAAGCATGGGTACAATGGCCAATATCAAGATGGTGCTAATAGCCTTGCGCAAAATCAGCCGATACAGTTGACCAATGGAAGTCGTCAGTTTGATTTTGTACTCACGCCCGCCGATGCGAGTGTGGACAGAGAAGAGGAAACCACCCCATTGCCGAATGGCCTTACGGTTCAGCAAGCCTTCCCGAACCCTTTTAGCACATCCACCACGCTTCGGTTTACGGTAGGCGCATCGGAAAAAGTACGGATTTCGGTGTATGACCTCACCGGACGGCGCTTGAATTTGCTCTCGGATGAACGCCGCGCCGCTGGAAGCCACGAGGTGAGGTGGCAACCGGATAACAACTTGCCGAATGGCCTGTATTTTTATCGAATCGAAACCGAACGCACCGCGCAAACCGGTAAAATGGTGCTCATGCGATAGGCAGTATCGGAACATTTACCTAAAAGCCCGTTGTACCCAAACAGCGGGCTTTTTGCTTTGGTGCGTTATGGATTCAAGGTGGCGTAAAAAACTTACCCACCCAAGGAGCGTTCAAAGTTGTTGTAATAATCCGGTTGATTCATTGCCGGAGTAGTTGTAAATTTACATGATAAAACCTGATAGATTCACAAAACCAGATTGATTGGTGGCATATCTGCATTAGATAGCCTCGCAGCATTATAGAAATTAGTGGCCGGATTTGCTTGCAAAGATTACTGTGTTAGCATCCGAACAAACAATTCTTCGTGTAGAAGAAAAAAGTGGTTTTTGATAGAGGTGTTAGATAAAAACATGCTGTATGTGCCGTATTGGGATATGAAAAGCAAAGAATTTGAGATAACTGAGGCATACAAGGCTGCGATACGGGCGTTTTACAACCTCAAAAATGGATAAACCAAGATGCACAAGCCGATAGACGTTTTCAATAATCCGGAAGCCTATGTTGATTTTTTGACCAACCCCGACTTGGAACGGTTGTATGGGCAAGCATTTGACTGGAAGGAAATACCCAACCCTTACAATAAAGACCGTGCGAAAAGAGGAATTATAGAATGTATATCTGCATTTGCCAACTCCAATATGGAGGGGGGAATGATTGTATTGGGCATCAATGACAGAACCCAAGAAATAACCGGAACCGAGCATTTGACGGAAAAACAGTTAAACGGCATCCTTTCTTTGCCAAACCAAGCCTTGCGTAACCAAAGTTGCCAATCAAAACCTTTAACGATAAATGGACATAGGGTTTATTTGATTTATGTGCCTTATGAGTCGCAAAACATTTGCCACACTACCGCTGCACCCAACGAAGCATGGAAACGCAATGGTTCGCAAAACGAGCCTTTTAAAAGGGAAGATTGGGAACATTTCAAACACCGCAAAAACCCTGGTTTATGGGAAATGCAAGCTTGTGCCGTGTATGAGGAGCGACTGTTGGACATCGCATTGTTTGAAGAATTCAAGGGCGCGTGGTTGGAAGATAGCGAAACCGCTACTGCCTATACGATTATTGATGTGTTAGATAACGCCGGCGCCATCATCAAGCACCAGGGAGAATGGTGGTTTACGAATGCGGGTTATTTGTTTTTTTGCAGCAACCCACAACGTTTGTTTCCAAGTGCCTATATTCGTTTTTTGAAGTACGAAGCCAAAATACAGAAACGCCCCAATCCGGGTGACACGATTGGGGAACATGAATTCAAAGGTGCATTACCTACCATGATTCGGAAGATACGGGATTGGGTAAAGGATTCGAGTTGGTTTAGGCGCTATACTTATCGTGCGCCAGATGGTTTTAGTTTTGTTCACGAAGATGAGTATCCGCTATTTGCTGTTGGTGAAGCCATAGTCAATGCCGTGGTGCATAGAGACTATGCTTTGCAAATGCCCATAGAGTGTGCCTCTTTTTTAGATACGTTTCAAGTGCGAAACGCTGGTGGGATATTACAAAACCAAATAGCCCTGCCAACATCATTTGAGTTGGGCAGTGTCGAAATTAAGTCTTATGCCCGCAACCAAAAAATTGCGGAATGGTTTCGTAAGATGCCAGACGAAGACGGGAAACCTTTTGTACGGCGATTGAGCGAGGGAACGAAACGTATTCAAACTGAAATGCAACGGCTTGGACTGCCCGCGCCCCGCTATCAAACCAATGGAGAAACCATCTTAACCTTTCAAAATAACATTGAAGAACGGAGCAAACGATTTTTTAGTCATAATACGCCTTTGCTTAGTACAAGTGAATACTTAAATTTGTTTCCGATTCATTTTCAAGGGAAGGTGGATACTTACGACAAAGGGATATTGCTCAAAGAAATCGTAGCCGTTTTAAAAGACAACCTGCAAGCCAATGATTGGTATGTTGATAGATTCAGTAAAGGCCGTTTGACCGTACACCAACGTGGCGCTACTTTTCCATTGAATAATTCAGCGGCAGAGAAAGTATGCAGTATATACAAGGCAAGTGTTTTACAGGTAAAAATAATTGATGGACGTTATTACTTGCTTATAGACTACAAAGCGGAATTGAAAAACATTCAACCTATCAGCCAACTGGGTAGGGACATCCAGCAAAACTTGATTCATAGAACCGGGATTGTAAAATATCAAGGCAAATGGGAGAGTTGTGTTGTCAGAGTTGTGGAAGAAGATTTTTCAAATGTCTATTTAATAGATTTTGACGCAGAGGTAAGGGTTGATAACAATACGGTATATCCCAATTTATCCATCGCCCAATTAGAACAAAATCTGAAAGCCAAAAATATTTGGTTCGATTTGCACGACAAACTGCGGGAAGCAAGTTTACTTACAATGCCCAATGCAGCGATTGAGCGGGCAAGGCTGACGATGCAAGCCGCACAAGCAATCGCTTCGGTTACGCCTTTGAGATTTAATGGGTTTCAGTTCCGGATTGATGCACAGCCTGTATTTTTACGGAACGCACCCGAACTCATATCCGGAGAAGACCCCTTGCCCTTGCTCAGTATTTTCCACGATTTGCAAGAACCGCAGGTTTCTTTTGCCAATAGGCATCAAGGCGTAAATATTTTAGACGGTTTGAATAAATTTGGCTCATATAATAACAGCCCACGGAACATTACCATAATACCCATCTGCACCAACGGAGAACGGATGCAAATGGCGGCATTGATTGAGCGCTTGCAAACAGGGAGGTATAAATACGAAGGTTCGGAGCGTACATTCGGGGTCAAGTTCCTATATGAAACCATATATACGACTAATTCGCATAGTGAAATAGAAGCCGAATGTAAGCGGATTGTGCAGCAACACCCAAATTGGGAGGGCGACAGCAACTTGTCGAGGATTTTTCTGGTATCCATGCCCGAGAACAAGTTTTCGGTGGACGACCATACATCACCCTATTATGGCATCAAAGAGTATTTGTTAGAAAGAGGTATCCCCTGCCAAATGGTAAATACCCCAACCTTATCAAATCCGGATTGGAAAGACCTTAACCTTTCGCTCAACATGGTTGCAAAGTGCGGGGTTGTGCCTTGGGTTTTATCGGAAAAATTGCCAGAAGCCGATTTTTTTATGGGAATCGCCTATACGACGACAAGAAATAGTCGCAATCGAGAAAAATTAATGGGCTTTGTCAGTGTGTTTGATGAATATGGGAGGTGGCGGTTTTATAAAGGCGAATCCGTTTTTTCTTTTGAAAGGAAGCAAGAATATTTTGCCAAACTTATTCCAGAAACCTTGAGGGAACTTGGTCATTTGCCCGAGAACGCCAAAATACATATCCATACCGCTTCCCGTTTTTCACAGGACGATGAACGTGTCATTTTGTCGGCTGCAAAATCCGTATTACCCGGTGTTCATTTTTCATTTGTATGGATAAATGATACCCACCTTTTTAGGGGCTACGACAACAGTAATGTGGGTGGTAGTCTAAGCAGGGGTAGTTATGTGAACCTTTCAGCCCGACAAATCTTGTTGTCCACAACAGGGTACAACACGTTAAAAAAATCATTGGGTACTCCCCGAATGATAGATGCCGTCATACATACAGCGGGGAAAATAGATTTAAAATTATATTGCAAACATTTATTGGCGCTCACCAAATTGAACTGGGCTTCAACTAATGCGCTGACTGGTGAGCCAATCACTACAAAATATGCTTCCAAGATTGCCTATCTGACTGAAAAATTCATTCAAAGAAAAGGTGATTTCAAGTTGCATAAAGTCCTAGAAAGAACTCCTTGGTTCATTTAATCAAAAGACTTGTTGCGCTTGTTAGGTAAAGTGTAAACGAGTGCATTTCAAAACTTTGCGTATCGCGATTCAAACATGCAATCCACATGCTTTTAAGCGTAGGTGTAAAGTAGGTGGATACATATTTTTGAAATGCACCCAGTGTAAACATACTTGTTGTGTTTGAATTAAAGGGGTTTGGATAGGTTAGCCCTCTTGGTCAACCACCATTTCATTGCTCTGCCGCCACTTTTGTAAGTTGGCCTTGGGGCGAGATGCGCTCGCCGGTGCCGGGGGCTTTGGTTGGGAAGGCCGTAATGGGCAAGCCTTCTTGTGCGTCATCAGGCACAAAATAGGTGGTTCCATTCTGTGTGACTTGTCGGATAATTTGGCACTGGCGCGACAGAAATTCGTCGGCGGCGGGTGGGCGGGTTGGGCAATTATCCATGCCAATGCCGGCATCTCGCTCTGCGGGCATATAGTGTTTGTGGTTGCCGTGGTTGATCGCTGTGTAGGGGCTATTGTCCCAACAGCCCATTGCACGTCCAAAGGCGAAAAGAACAAAAAGGACTAAGATTACCGGAATGAGCCGTTTGATAAGGGGTTTTTGCGGTTTGGTTTGCGGGTCTTCTGTCGCGTATTGGTTCATGGTGTAGAGGCTTTTAGGTGTTTGTTGCCCTTCAACCCGTTCAAAAGGGGTGTGTTTCTGATGGTGGTTAATTTTACAAATTTTGCCATTTAGCCGAAATAGCGACGGTTCATCGGGAAATTTCGGGCGTGTATTTTTGTTATGCTTATCTTTAGGGTTGCTACTCCCGATTTTATCTTGTACATGTGTATGGTAAATTGTCCTGAAAGTACTTGGTTACATGGCCTCCGAAACCTCCTTTTCGTCCATGTGCTGCCCGTGGTATTGGTTTTTTTGGTCGTTTCTCCTCAACCCATTTTTGCCCAAGTGGGCAGTATTCGCGGGGTGATTGTGGATGATGGCACTGGGCAGCCGCTTTCTGGTGTCACCATTCGGTTACAAAAAGACGATGGACTTACGTTACAGGGCCTCTTTAGTGATGCAAATGGCTATTTTGCGTTCAGCTCGCTCAATCCAGATCGGTATTATTTGCGTTTTAGCTTGGTGGGTTATGAGTCGCTCACGGAAATTATTGAGGTGTATCCGGGTGGTTTAGAGCGTCTTAGTTTGCGCATGGCCGTAACCACAACACAGGCTGGGAATGTGACCATCTCGTCCCGAAAAAAATACCAGCCGGGAGTGGAGGCGGGATCTGGGCTTACAACCATCCGTCCGGGTGATCTGGAGGCCATTCCGACCACCAGCATGTCGCGGGATTTGGCCTCGTTCCTTCAAACCGTTCCCGGATTTGTGACGTCTGCGGACCGGGGTGGGCAACTCTATGTGCGCGGTGGAACCCCCACCCAAAATCAGGTTTTAGTGGATGGTGTTGCGGTTTATCAACCCTTTCATATGGTGGGTGGGTTTTCTGTTGTCCCAGAAGACTTGATTGCCCAAGCGGATGTTTATACGGGCGGCTGGGGTGCACGATATGGTGGGAGGTTAGCCTCGGTAGTGGATGTTGGTACGCGGCATGGCAACAAAAAACGGTTTGCAGGTGCGGCCTCGGTGGATCCATTTGTCGGGGCAGTACGCTTGGAAGGGCCGTTATATCCGGGGGCAGTCTCGTTTTTGGCCTCCTATCGCCAGTCGTTCTTAGACCGATTACCCGGAAAATGGCGTCGTCCATTTGAATTTGGCGATCAATTTGCAAAAATCCACGCATGGCTTACGCCCACAAGCAGTTTTTCTCTGGTGGGTTTACGCTCTCATGACATGGGAGATTTGGAAGGAAATGGGGCAATAGAAGACCGTATTTCGTGGAAAAACCAAGCCATTGGTGGGCGCTTTCTGTATTTACCGCCTTCTTTTCCGGCACTTTTAGACATTACCCTCACCTCGACCCGCTTCGATTCTGCCTTTGGCTCGGAAGAGACACCCTTTCGTTTTGGAAAAGTGAAAGGCTTTCAAGGTGGTTTTAATTTTGACTATTTGCTAAAACGTTGGGAAGCCCGTTTTGGCATGTTTGCCCGTATCAATCAGTTCGATTACCGCCTCAACCAAAAAAAAGATCAGGAAAATTATACGATAGAGGGCGGCGGTTATTTTGATGCTGCCATTTTTATCCATGAGCGGCTTACGGTGGAGCCGGGACTAAGAATGCACAACTTTCCAAGTCAGGGCATCAACACCTTAGAGCCACGTTTCCGCGCAACTTGGTTTCCGAAAGGAAAAGAAAAGGGGGCGCAGTGGCATATGGCAATTGGCCAGTACCACCAACAAATTGTGGGGCTACAAGACGAGCAAGATGTGGGCGAGGTCTTTACCGTTTGGGCGCCCGCAATTTTTGAAGTGCCTTCTGCTTGGCATTTTATCGCTGGTCAAAGACATCGTATGTTTTCTTGGCTTTGGGCACAAACGGAGGTTTACCATAAAAACATGTCTTATCTGTCCGTTCTGGCAGGGAACGATGGCTTACAATCTGCAAGTGGTAAGGCCAATGGCATGGATATTCAACTAAGGGCTATTCATCCGTCAGGCGGTATTTCGTTGGTCTATAGCCTGTCTCAAGTGCGGTATAAGACCTCAACCACGAGCTTTTATCCGGGCCATGACCGCCGGCACAACCTAAGCCTGATTGGGAACTGGCAAATAAACCGCTTTCAAGTGAGCACAAAATGGCAATTCGGGAGTGGTTTCCCCTTTACGCCGTTTATCGGTTTTGCATCCACATTATCACTTCAGGCGGATGACCCGCGTTTCCACAATCAAGCCTCCGTGCTAACGCCTATTTTTGGAGAGCCGTATGTTCGAAGATTGCCAGCATATAGCCGTATAGATATTTCTGTGGAGTGGCTTTGGGAATATCAATTTTTTAAAGGCAGCCTGATGGCAAGTGGGCAAAATCTTACAGGGCGCGAAAATCTTTTTTATTACGATATTTATGCAGATAAACGAGTAAATCAATTTGGCTTTTTTCCGACAATAGGCGTTCGGGTTGAGGTGAAGTAAGTCTATTTATAACTTGCTTTGGTTGCAAGATTTGGTTTGGAACAATCAAGTCATTTGTCATCCGTTCCTCCACATATCCAATTCTATCATCAGCAATACTGTTGAAGAGTAGGTGTACTTGGTTGTAAGAAGGTTTTGTGGTGTATTCTTATCGTACTATTGCTGCCTACTGTATTTGTGACTATTTTGATTCCGTAAATCAATATTGATGAATCAATTTCTCAAAGATGCCTGTCGGATAGCTTAAAACATGAGGGAAGAACGGCGATAAGGCCAAAAACGAAGAGGAAATAAGCATGTTAAAATACTTCTGGTGTTTGTTCTTTTGCCATTTAGTATGCGCTGAGGCGAGTTATGCACAAAATCGTTTTACCATTAGCGGATATGTCGAAGATATAGAAAGCGGTGAAAAACTGATTGGCGCTACCATCTATGCCCCAGACCTGAAAGCGGGTACGGTGGCGAATAAATACGGCTTTTATAGCATAACCCTACCAGCCGCCGACGTGGTGAAGTTCGTGGTCTCGTTTGTAGGTTATAAAGTGCAACTTCAGGAAATCCCACTACGAAAGGATGTGGTCATGAACTTTCGTTTAGTACCAGAACCCGCTTCCAACGAGACGGAAATCTTGGGCGAGCGGGTAGAAAATGTGGTTCAGTCCACCAGAATGGGCACAATAGATGTGCCGATAGCGCAAATCCGCAATGTGCCCGCTATTTTGGGTGAGCGGGATTTGTTGAAAGCGATTCAACTCCTGCCCGGTGTAAAAGGTGGCACCGAAGGCTCTTCCGGCATGTATGTACGGGGAGGAGGCCCAGACCAGAACCTCATTCTTTTGGATGGCGCTCCCGTTTATAATGCCAGCCATTTGTTTGGGTTCTTCTCGGTGTTCAATACCGATGCCATACAGCACGTTGAACTCACGAAGGGTGGCTTTCCAGCACGCTATGGCGGACGGCTTTCTTCGGTGTTGGACATTAGTATGAAGGAGGGCAATTTGCGGGAGTGGCAGGCGGATGGTGGCATAGGCATTATTTCTTCGCGGCTTACGGTACAAGGCCCCGTGATCAAAGACAAAATGAGCCTTCTCGTTTCGGGGCGTAGAACATATGTGGACGTGTTGGCAAGGCCAGTTATCAGGGCGTTAAACGCACAGGGTGAAGGGCCGGGAGGCGATGTGGGGTACTATTTCTATGACCTGAATGCAAAGTTGAACTACATTATATCTTCTAAAGACCGTATTTACCTTAGTACATATAATGGAAAAGATCATGCATATACGGATATCGTCTCGGTTTCAGAATACAAAACCAATGAGCCTTCAGGCAATCCTACTACCATTGGATCACAAGAAAGGATAGATGGCAACCTGAAATGGGGAAACCAAACGACTTCCTTGCGCTGGAACCATTTGTTCTCCCAAAAACTTTTTGCCAATACCATGATCACCTATTCGGACTATGCCTTTAATATTGATATATCCTCAGAGTTTAAGAGATTAATGAATGGTAAAGACGTGGAACGGGATTATCAACGTGCCCGCTATCTCTCTGGAATTACGGATAAAAGCGCTCGAATAGATTTTGATTATTTACCAGTTCCCACCCATGCCATTAAGTTTGGCCTTTCCAGTATTTGGCACGAATATCGCCCCGGTGCGGCAAGTATCCGTGTAGAAGCAACCGGCGAAGCAGTTATAGACACAACGCTTGTCCCTAAAACCAAACTGACCAAAGCCACAGAAATGGCGGCATACATCGAGGATGACTGGACGTTGTCTGGAAAAATGAAGGTGAATTTTGGGCTACATGCCTCTGGATTCTGGGTGGGGAAGTCGTTTTATCCTTCGCTACAACCACGTTTGGCACTGCGTTATTTGGCTGGGCCATATGCCCTAAAAGCCTCATTTGTCACCATGCGGCAATACATTCATCTGTTGGCAAATAGTGGCGTGGGGCTACCGACGGATTTATGGCTACCCGCAACCGACCGCGTGAAACCGCAGGCCGCATGGCAGGTGGCGGCGGGCGTCTCGCGGGTGTTCTCTGATTTGGGCTTAGAAGCGAGTATCGAGGGATATTATAAACCCATGAAAAACCTGATCGAATACAAAGCCGGCGCAAATTTCCTTAATGACCCTTCAACCGATTGGCAAGACAAAGTGGAGATTGGTAACGGGGAAGCTTATGGCTTGGAGTTTTTCTTGCAGAAGAAAATCGGACAAACAAGCGGATGGATTGGCTATACGCTTTCTTGGAGTAACCGAACATTCCCCAACCTAAACAATGGGGTAACATTCCCTTATCGTTACGACCGGAGGCATGATATAGCGGTAGTGGTAAGCCATAAGTTTTCCAAAAAAGTGGACTTTGCCTTTAATTGGGTCTATGGCTCTGGAAATGCCGTAACACTTGCACAAGCAAGATATCGAGGCTTAGATCAGGTACCGGGGGATTTTGTTGCATACTATATTGGCTGGCAAAATAAACCTCAAGAAGCCAGAGTCATACTCACGGATTATGGGAGTAGAAATGGTTATCGGATGACGCCGGCGCACCGTTTGGATTTAGCCGTTAATGTTCATAGAGACAAGGCCATGTCGCTTTTGGGGAAACGCATCCGCACCTGGACGTTTGGGGCGTATAATGCGTATAACCATAAAAATCCTTTTTACATTTATTTGTCGGCAGAAGATGAATTTTATAAAGGCGAATTTGTAAAGGTATCTAAGTATAAGCAAGTTAGCATAATTCCCGTCATCCCTTCTATCTCCTATACGTTTAAATTATAAGGATTTGACCCATGAAAAAAATAAGTATCCTTTTTGCGATAAGTTTCTTTATTTGGGGTTGTGACTTTGAGCAAGTGATTGAACTTGAGATACCCCTGAAGTCTCAGTTGGTGCTTAATGGTGCGTTTTGCCCCGATAGTAGCCTGACCGTTCATTTGTCGAAGACCACCGCCGCCGTAGGAGTAGCTGAACCTCCAGCATTTGTAAACAATGCAAAAGTAACCGCATGGGAGGACAATAAACTCTTGGGTAACTTGACATGGGCAGGGGTTGAAGGACGTTTTACGTTGAAAGATTTTTACCCACAACCCGGAAAAACCTACCGAATAAAAGCCACCTCGGTCGGTTTTCCGGATGTAGAAGCGGAAACCACCATCCCAGAGCCAATAAAGCTACGTGCAAATATTTCTAAACAGGAAACTATCATTACATTAGATTTTACGCTGGACGATAATCCTGCTAAAAAAAATATCTATATGGTTTCTGCTTATAAAGTTATTCCTCCAAAGCTTTTTAGTGTTGTAGGTTATCCGCCCTATACCATACCACAATCCGTAATGCCACAATATTGTGTTATGAAAGCCATTTTTATTCCTCAATCACAATTCAATTTCGAAAATTCAGAAATTGGGGGGCTGTATTGTGGTAATAGACTGACGTTCAATGACCTATTGATGAAACCGGAAGGCAATACTTTTACCCTTAATGTTTATAACGAGGGTGATCGAGACGGTTCTGGTGGTTATGTTTTTGTAGGGGCGATTTCCGAGGAGATCACAAAATACGATACAACCCTTGGCAGCAATCAAAATAATGGGGCAGTGCTTGGGAATGAGCCATCAAATGTCTATGGGAATGTAAAAGGGGGCTTGGGACTGTTGGCAAGCTATAATGGCGTTCGGTATAAGCTCTAATACCAATTAGGGAAAACTACTATTTTTAGGTTACTCGTTTTCAACCATTCAACACCCAAAGGGGTGGAAGCGTTGATGGATAAAGCATGTGCTTAATTCCTAATTGGTATAAGGTACTCAGAACTGGACGTTAAGGCTAAGGCTGGGAGCGCCATCTTGTGTAGAAAATTGAACCAAAGTTTTGTTGTGAAGGCGTGTACCCCGCGCGGCAGAGATGGCAGACAACAACCGATTGCCCACCAAAAGCCCCGTAAACAAAATGCGTTGGCGGCGCATGGCCTCGGCCTGATCCCGAAGTTGTGAATACGTTGCCCGCTCTTCGGTGCTTCCCCAAAACCATGAATTTGTTGGCTCCGAAGCCGCTTCTATTAAGTTCCATCTCCGTGCCAATTCAAGCGCATAGACGTAGTCTTGGCTGCTATTGTAGTTTCCTATCCTAACCAAGAAATCCCGATCTTTGCCTTCTAAAGAGGCATTTGCTTGAAATTGCGCATAGTTTTGAGCCGCTTGGGTGTAATGGCCATGACGACGAATGGACGTCAATACACCTAACCACAATCCGAGATCAACCGTTGCATAGGCCGTAGCTTTACCCTTCCAAGAACCCTCATTAAGGTAATGTTGCCCCCAGCCAGGCAAAACCATACTCCTTAAGAGGGCCTTACTTGAAGATTTGGGAGCTTGCGCGTTTAAGCCGCTCGAAAGTCCCAGCGTGAGAGCAAAAAAAACAAGGGGGAATAGTTTTCTCATTAGAAGCCTAATTTTTTCTTATTACCGGTTTCTAAGAAACGTTCTGGGTGGGGGAAATGTTCTTCCCATTCATCCCGAATCAAACCGAGGAGGTTTATATTCAAGTGTTGCCCGCCTGAATAGGCCATATGGCGTAAAGAGCCTTCTTCCTGAAAGGACAGTTTTTTATGAAGGGCAAGCCCTGCCTCATTAGTGGATAGTGTAGCGATGGTGACTTTTTGGTAGCGCAATTCCTCAAAGAAAAAACGCAAGATCAAGCCGATGGCGTCGGTTGCAAATCCTTTACGCCGAAATTCTTTCTCGATAAATACTTCATAAGAAAATGAACCAACTCGCCGATCACAAGCGATGGTGGTAATCCCACCGACCACTTCTTTATTTGTATCTTCAATCAGAAAACGATAATTGTCATCATCAATTGGTGCGGTATTATGGCGCTCGATTAGGTGTTTTTGCCACGTTTTTGCGACCAATGGCGGTAAAAGGTCTAATTGTCGGAATGCCTCGCTGTCGTTACGCCATTCGATTAGAATGTCCACATCTTCGGTATCCATTTCTCGGAGGCGAATTTTTTTGGTTTGCCAGAAACTCATGTTGTTTTGCGGAAAAGAGGAACGGAGGATAAAAAAGCAAGATACGCAAAACACAACTTTAATCTGATGTAAGACGCCTGATTCTTTTATTTTACAAAAAGCAGGTGCTTTGAGTGGTGTCGTAATACGGATCGGTTAAAGGCTATGCCGTGGGGCTGGCTAGAACGTCACAGCGGCAAGGCGGTTTTCATAAAAAGAAAGTGGCTTATAGTGCCAGCTACAAACCACTTTCCCCCTTATCCGCGATGTTTTCTTTCCTCTATAGGCATTCTCCTGTTTGATGATAGATAAAGGCGATCTCCCGCCTAAATAATATTGGTTGACGTTTTCAAGAAGCTGCTCTTAGACTACTGTTATCCCCGTGTAGCAACTGTGGAATACGGGTTTCTTGGGTGGTTATGGGGTGGCTGTTTCGTCCTTTTGAGGGGAGACCCAACGGCGTTGGCGCAAAGCCATGCAACGTGTAGGTCAGGTTCTGAATCGTACCTCGTCCTGTTTTTTTGCTGCCCAATAAGGTGCTTAACAATTGGTTATACTCATCTTCGGTGCGGGGCACATGTTGGAGTGAACGGCTGTACCGCATCACCGTACTATTGGTAGAGGGTGTAACTTCTAAGACCAAGCGTGGAGATGCAACGTTTTGCACATCAACCAAGACATTGCGCACCAAAGAGGCAATACACTCTGCAAGGAAATCCGTTTTTTTGTTGTTTGTGGAAACAGCAAGGGAGCGGCGAATGGATACGGGCGGAACAAAGGTGTGTAACTCCCGATCATATGAAGGCGGATGTAAAACCGTGTGAACCGCACGGCCCTCCTCGCCATACGTCAGAAGCCAATAATCCAATGTCCACACCATGATGGATGAAAGTGTACGGTAGCCTCCAGCCTCCAAACGATCCAATATCTCGGTATTGAACAGCCAAGAACGGAGAATGTCTATACTGCATGTTGCCAAAAAGTCGCGCCCCATACCTTCTGGAATATCCGTAAGCTGGCCGGGCTGGCTGTACATAGCCGCAAACTTAGCTGTGGTTAAATTTTCTCCACATCCTACTTGCGCATTCAAGGTCGCAGCAAGTTCCGTCGCCTCCTCATTGGTTAAGTAGCGAAAAACCAACTGTCCGGGTGCGATGGGGTACATGAACGGCGTTAGGGCATAGACTTCTTGGATGACCTCATGCCAAATGCGGGTACACGTAACTGGGTCTAAGGGCGCAAAATGGGCGTCTGGAAAGCGAGATTGCGCTTCTTCCAAAGACATTCCTACAGTAAGCCCCGCTTCCGCCAAATCAGGCGTGCGAGAGGAAATGCGGTTCCGTTGGTAAACAGCGGTTTGTTGGGCTTGGTTGTTTTGGCGGGAGGCAACCCATGCCGGAAAGTCTTGAATGTAGAGATAGCCGATCATGTTCGTTATAGGCTTGTGGATGGTTTCTGGAACCATATTACGGTAAATTTTTAGCACACACAATAGTTACACATATGTAATTTGTGATTTGTGGATAATAACTTGACCTGGCCAAGACAAGGAGGAGCCTCTTTGTTGTTGTAAATCTTACACTTGTAGAACCAACGAAAAAAAGTCGTTAACATGTTATCCACATATGTTGATTTGAAAAAGTTCTGTTTTTGTAAAAAGCCAGTTTATTTGTAGTTTACAGCTCAAAAAAAAGTAAACGCATGAAGCAAAAAGAGTAAACGCATGAAGTTAGACGTATTGGCATTGGCCGCTCATCCTGATGATATCGAGCTGTCGTGCGGCGGAACGGTTTGTTTAATGGTGAAGCAAGGCTATAAAGTGGGCATTGTGGATTTTACACGCGGAGAGTTGGGATCGCGTGGAACACCAGCGCTTCGGGAAGAAGAAGCAGCAGCGGCAACTAAGGTGATGGGCATCCACGCAAGGGAAAATTTGGGGATGGCGGATGGGAATATTGTTAATACGCCGGAAAATCGCCTAAAGGTCATTCGGGTTCTCCGGCGTTACCGTCCACATATTGTATTGGCGAATGCGCCAAAGGATCGTCATCCAGACCATCCGAATGCGGCTAACTTGACGATTGAGGCTGTTTTTTATGCGGGTCTTCGTAAGATTATCACCCAAGAAGCAGATGGGACGGAGCAGTTGCCTTGGCGGCCAAGCCATGTACTACATTATTTGCAATCGGACTTGGACGACCTTTCGCCAACCTTTGTGGTGGATGTCACCGAGGTATGGGCGCAGCGGATTCAGGCTATGCAGGCGTTTCGTTCTCAATTCTGGACGCCAGATTACAATCCGGCAACAAACGAACCAGAAACCTTTATCTCTTCGCCTGCCTTTATGGACTGGTTAGAGGCGCGGGCACGCACTTTTGGCTATCGCATTGGCGCAAAGTATGGCGAGCCTTTTTTATACCACAACAGCCCTATTGGGGTGAAAGACTTGATGAAGACCTTGTTTTCAGAAAAACCTTACTGAATTTGTATAAAAACTTACTGGTCTCCCTCGTCCCACAGGTCGGAGTTTAGTCCCTTTCGTTTTCGGGTCTGTAGCATTTCGATGTGTTCAACGGCATCTACAACGTCGCGCACAATGAAGTGTGCCAAGGTCTCGTAGCGTTCTTGTTTTCCGTAGCCGGTTAAAACCAAGAGAGACATCATGCCCAAAGCCCGCCCCGCATCAATATCGGTATTGCGATCGCCAATAACAAAGGAGTGTTTTGGGTCAATTCCCCATTCTTCTATCGCTCGGACGAAAAGCCCCGTGCCCGGTTTTCGGTCGGGGTGGTCTTTGCGATAGGCTTGAACCTTGCCTTCAGGGTGATAGGGTGAATAATAAAAAGCGTCAATATGCGCCTTTGTTTTTGCCAATTCTTCCTGCATAAATTCATGAAGGCGCTCTACATCTTCTTCTCGATAATACCCATGAGCAATTCCCGCTTGATTGGTGACAACAATGACGGCATAACCGTTTTCATTTAACCAACGGATGGCTTCTGGTGCGCCGGATACCCACTGAAAGTCCTCAATGCGGTGTAAATATTGGACTTCCACGTTGATCGTGCCATCACGGTCTAAAAAAACGGCTGGGCGATCGCCCGTTTGGAACAAAACTTCCGGAATTGCTAAAAACTCGTCCTCAACTTCCTCCTCTTCCGCCCATTCATCCCCAAATTCCTCCATCAAACGAGTTAACTTTTCAGTTTCCCAATTTTCCATGCTGTTGTTGTGGGTAATTGCTTGAGGGTTAGCGAGGTCTAACGTTAAAGTTGATCCAGCGGAGATCCGAGGAAAAACGGCATCTTTTTTAGGTTAAAAGACTGAACGTCTGGGTTATAGGTACGTTCCCAAAAAGTCAAAAAACCATTTTTTTTCAAGGAGATAACAGAATTAATTCGGGTGCCATAGTTTGGCGTGCGAATGCATAGTGCCGAAAGTGTGCGCTCCCACGCTAATGAGACACCTGTGTTCGGGAGTTGCTCGTCTGAATACACCGTCTCGTCCGAAAGCATTTCAAAAAAGTCGGTAGGGTCGGGTGTTGTTTTTTGGATTAAGGTGTAAAACTGTGCTAATCCAGCCTGAACCTTGGGCCAAGGTGTATTTAAGAGGCCATTCGAGAGGCCATAAACGCCCGTTTCCAACCGTAGTGGTAGGCGGAACGTGTCCGATGCAGCGGTTACATTGTGCAGATACCATATTTCAGGTAAGCCGCTACGGGTACGTAATTGCCCAACCAAAAGATTAAATCCGTTATACATTCCCATATGTGGGATATGTTTGCTGAGGTAGGTTTCTGGCGTTGTTTTACCACCGAGGAAATCCGCCACCAATTCACCACGTGTTGGGGCGTGGTCAAGTATATTTTTCGGGTCTCTATGGTTTGTAAGCGTACCAAACTTCCCGGATTTTGAAACGCCCAGCCAAGTGCCACCGCCTTCCAAGTCTTTTCCTGCAAATATTTCCGGATGGTCTTTCCACCATGAAGCGGGTTCTGTTGGGCGCTTCAAAAACTCGTCTCGATTACCAGCGAAAATAAAGGGGTAATCGGGATGGACGCCCAACGCAAAGAAGAGTGTACACATGATATCGTTATAGGTGTAATACGACAAGTAAGGTTGAAAACAGGCAGCATAAAACTGCCGTCCAAATTTTTACCTTGTCAGCAATTATTTTTAATAAATTGTAGTTGACTCTTGATTGAGAATGGTGTATGTTAAAAAACATAGGATTTCTCTTCCCTAAGATAAGGAAAAACAAAGCCCGACGTCTTAAATCGGGCTTGATACAACATTAATTATTTGGCCTTTCCCATAGAACGATCGTGCGCAATGGTGTAAGTTAGCGGAAGGAGCAGTAAGCATGTAGCTTGTTCAAAGAGATAAGGCAGGTACGCAGATTGTTCATAAAGGCTCCTAAGAGAAGATACCCAAAAAGCGTTTAATCTACGACATTTAATCGGCGACTTTCCATCACCAAACCATCTCGCCACCCATGTATAATTCGGATCGCATCGAAGACTTGCTCATGGCCATGAACGAGGGAGACCTAAAGGCCAGAGACGCCTTGTTTAAATTGGTTTACCAAGAATTAGGTCAGATTGCACGTGCAAACCTAAGAACATGGCGGAAAACAAGCCCGACCATTGACACCCGCGCCTTGGTTCACGAAACCTTTTTAAAAATTACCTCTGGTAAGCCTTCCGATTGGCAGGGGCGGGCACATTTCTATAATGCGGTGGCCAAAGCCATGCGACAGATTATCCTCAATTATGTACGAGACAAACAAGCCGAGAAGCGCAAAGGGATACATCACTCGGTTTGGGATTTAGACGAACAGCTTGAGTTGCTCGTGGCCGAAGAGCCAGAGCGCATCGAAGCCCTCAACGAAGCCCTTCAGTTGTTGGAAAAGACGGATAAACGCTGCTTCGATGTGGTGAATTACCGATTTTTTTTGGGCTTGGACATCAATGAAACGGCACAACTATTAGGGATCAACGCGCGTACCGTTAACCGAGACTGGGCGTTCTCGCGGGCTTGGCTCGAAACCAGAATCGAAGAGATGCTGTCACAGCCCAAATAACCGTTGTTGAAATGGAAATCACCGCCTTTCATCGCCTGCGTGAACGAATTAGCCAACTCGAAGATTTATCTCTTAACGAGGCAGATGAACTATTGAAAGTGATAGACATAGAAGAGCCAGAAATTGCCGAAGAGTTGCGGATGATATGGCAAAAAATGTGTGAGCCAGAATTGAACATAGACCGTTTTGTAACCCGTGCACAACCTTTGTATGAGATCGTAACGGAGCAAAATCTTGATCTTGCGGGAAGAATCTTTGGGAATTATCTCTTGAAGGTTTGGATTGGTGAAGGTGGGATGGGGGAAGTCTATCTGGCGGAAAGGTTAGACCAAAAGGGCTTAATCGCGGCGGTAAAAGTTTTGCGACTGGGTACGCCAGCAATCCGGCGGCAGTTTGAGCAAGAACAAAGTATTTTAGCAGGGCTACGACATCCCGGCATTGCCTATTTTTTGGATTGCGGCACTACGCACGATGGGTTGTCTTATCTGGTGATGGAATATGTGGAAGGAATCCCCGTTACGGAATATTGTAATCGTTTTCGGTTAACGCTTGAACAGCGACTGAACTATTTTTTAGAGATTTGTGAAGCCGTAAAATATGCGCATAAGCACCTTGTAGTCCACCGAGACCTGAAGCCATCTAATATCCTCATTACGCCAGAAGGCCGTTTAAAACTCTTAGATTTCGGCATCGCAAAATTACTCCAACCTACTTCAAATCGGGTAAAAACGCAACTTCATTTCCTAACCCCCGACTATGCCAGCCCCGAACAATTGATGGGCGAACCCATCACCACAGCATCGGATGTCTATAGTTTAGGGGTGTTGTTATATGAACTTTTGGTTCAAGTTCGTCCGCATAATTTTGAGCAGAAAAACCTTGGGCAAATTTTAGAAATCATCCAAAACGAACAACTTAAAGTGCCCAGTGCCTATCTAACAACGTTAGAAACCGCAAAAGCCCAAGCGGTTGCGCAAATGCTCAAGACGACATCAGGGCACCTCATGCGAAAATTACAGGGCGATCTGGATGTGATTGTCCGAAAAATGTTGTCCATAAACCCGAATGAACGTTATCACTCGGCGGAGACACTTGTACAGGATATCCAACTTTTTTTAGAAAATAAGCCCATACTTGCACGTAAGCCAACCATTACCTATAAAGCCTTTAAGTTTTATGAGCGTAACAAGCGGGTGGTCTTAAGTACAGTTCTGATCTTCCTTTTTTCAATATTCGGCATTGCTGCCATTGCCTTCCAGCAAATGGAAAACTGGAAACAAACCCAACGGTCAGAAGAACTGGCCATTTTCTTGGAAAATATTTTGTTGGGGCAAAGCATTGAGGGGCGGCAAGCGGTACAATTAGACTCGCTTCGGGCGCGCCAATTAATCCAGTTGGGCTGGCAAAAAATCGAAGACCGACTTAAACAACAACCCGAAATGCAGGTGCGCATTCTTACAGCATTATCGGAACTTGCTTCCTCTAATGGCTTTTGGATTACCGCAGACACCTTGGCACGGAATGCCATCCGTAAAAGCGATGTCGTTCAGAAAGCGCCTATGCTCATCATACGTGCTTATTTGCAGGGCGCGGCAGCGACAACAAAATTGTCAAAAACCACAACTTCGGACGCCTACCTCGGAAAAGCATGGGCAATCCTTAACCAACAAATACCCGAAGATCGTAAAACGCGCGTAAAAATCCGAACAGCTCGTGCCCAAAATGCACTTTTAGTCTATGATACCGAACGCGGCTACGCCGAATTAGCGACGGCGCTACACGAAGTGAAACCCTTGGAAGACAACGATTCTTACCTGCTTCGTGGTGAAATCTACCGCCAACTTGGTTTTAGAGAGGTGTTGCGCGAGGCGCCGCCATTGGCCACAAAACACTATCAAGAAGCCCTTATGGCCTTTCAATTCGCTTATGGGCGATACCATCCGGCAGCTCTTGAGGCCATGGTAGATCTGGGGAGGATGCTTAACCTAATCCGCCGCGAAAAAGATGCCGAATATTTATTGCACGAAGCCGAAACCATTGCAAAAAACTCCCGTGCTGAAATTCCTTGGATTATAGCGATGATAGAGATAGAAATGGCCAATAGTTTTTATGGGCAGAAACGCTATGACGATGCAGCAGCGTATTATATGCGTGCCGAGGAAAAGCTCAAAAACCAATCTCCCCACCTGCGTAATTTGTATCTGCGACTTTCCGCAAGCCAGAATCTGTCGAGTATTTATTTCCAAAACGGCAAGACAGAAGAATATCAACAAGCCTTAGACCAGTCGCTATCATTATCCCAAATATTGTTTAATACCGCCAATAAATTATACCAACCTCATCAAGTGCCATGGATACAATCATGCATTACCCATGCTGAAAATTTAAGTGCAACCGGAGCCTATATGCCTGCTATTACACAACTTAATCGTTGTATAAAAGTTGTAAACCCAAATGGAAAAGAAGGATATTTAGTATCCTTAGCACGCATTCGCATGGCTGAGTTGTACATCCTTACTCAAAAATACGATTTAGCGACGAACGTTTTGTCTATTACAAGAGAAGTTGAAGAAAAAAGAAAGACCTATCAACAGAGCATTTGGGGAGAGTTGAGAAGTGTTGAAGGTTGGTTAGCTTGGGAACAAAAGAGAACCGGGCATTCACTCCTCCGGACAGGTTATGAGATGTTGCTGGAAACACGCGGGATAGCAAATCCTGCCACACAAAAAGCGTATCGGCGGGTTCTCGCTGCAAATCGGTGAAAAATCCCAACCTAACTAAGGTTTAAAACCCCAATTTCAATAAATCGGGCTTGGTAAATGGGCCACATCATTGTATCTTTCAGACATCTAATTCACCCAAGGCCCTGAGTGAGTATGAATATCTGTGTTTTCTGTGCAGCGAGTGAAACCATTGCTGAATCGTACAAAGAAGTGGCGAGGCAGTTTGGTCGGTCTATTGCTCAGCGTGGCCATACGTTGGTGTATGGCGGAGGAAACATCGGGCTGATGGGAGAGTTGGCAAGAGCAGTGCATGAGGAGAACGGACAAGTTATTGGCGTAATTCCGGAATCCTTAAAACTGAAAGAACGAGCCTATACGCTTTCAGATCGCTTGGTGGTTACACCCGATATGCGTACACGAAAGGCTGCAATGGATGAATTGGCCGATGTTTTTGTGGCGCTACCCGGAGGCTTTGGTACGCTCGAAGAAGTGATCGAAGTCATCACGGCGCGCTACTTAGGCTTTCACCACAAACAAATTTTCTTTCTAAATACGCAACGCTTTTATGACCCTTTGCTCGAGTTGTTCGCTCATTTTTCGCGCGAGGGGTTTGCGCAGCCCCAACATGAAGTCTCTTTTGAGGTCGTTGAGACTACGCAAGACTTCTGGGAAAATTGGATACATTAAACGTTCTTGCCTTCGACCAACTCTTTTTAAGTGAATGAGTGGGCGTAGCAGGCATCGTAACTTGTTGCCAAATAATTAAAACCCTCACGATAAATATCCCTAAACATTATGGCTCAGGATGTTATTGCGGATACCGTTAGCCTCCCCTCATTTCGCGACTACACCGTAATTGCGCGATTAGGGCTTGGCGGCTTCGGAACTGTTTATAAGGCACAACACAATTACACCAAGCAATTGCGTGCGATCAAAATTCTGCCCCCCGGTATTCAAAATGAAGCGGTTACCCTAAAACAGTTTCAGGATGAAGCCCAAGCAATGGGCGCCTTTGATCATCCGCACATTGTCAAAATCTACCACGCTGGTATAGAAAATGGCTTCCCGTTCTTAGACATGGAGTTCATCGAAGGGGAAAGTGTTCACGAACTTATTCAAGAGCAAGTTGCCTCCGGCGAAAAGCCCATGCCTGTAGGCGAGGTCATCCGCCTTGCACGTGAAATGGCGGATGCGCTCCGCTATATCCACTCACAAAACCTGATCCACCGCGATATAAAACCGCAAAACATCATGCGGCGCGGAACCGATAAGGTCTTTAAATTGACCGATTTCGGCATTGCGTTTGAGTCTAAACTCTCTACACGTTCTACGGACTTTGCCGGAACTGCCGAGTATATGAGCCCCGAACAAATTGAAGGAGATCAACTCTTCCCGCAAACGGATATCTATAGCCTGGGGGTAGTACTTTATGAATCCTTGATCGGGAGACCGCCTTTCCGCTCCGAAGGTGGAAATTTTGCTTCTAGACTCCGCTTGCAACAACAAATTTTAGAAAAAGCACCGCTTCGGGTGCAGGATTTTAATACAGATGCCCCCGATTGGTTTGCGGGCATTGTGATGCGATGCCTCGAAAAAAAGGCCACAAATCGCTTTGGCTCGGCACAAGAACTCATGGATGCCATTGATACTGGCATTCTTACCGATAAATCGGTTGCAGATGCGCGACTTGCAGAAGCCGAGCGTTTGGTGAAAGAGAACCGATACGAAGATGCCGTTCCGGTATTTCAGGATGCGAAAAGACTCTATGTGAAGCTAAGCACCTATCTTGCCGTTAGTGGAATGGGAGACACCGTGCGAAGCCTGATTCGTCAGTGCGACGAACGCTTGGAATTTCTATCAGAAAGAGGGCAGAAGGTACGTAGCTTGCGCGAGCGAGGCACACAGTTGATGGCCGTACAAGACTTTGCTGGCGCTATCCCGTTCTATCAAGAAGTGTTAGGGATTTACGAAAATGATTTGGATGCGCTGAAGCAGATTAAACGTTGTGAGGATGGAATTCGCGAGCAAGAAGCCCTACGCCAGTCAAAAATAGACTTGTTGCGTAAACAGGCTGAAGGTGCCCAAAAAGAACAACGACTACGCGAAGCACGCCAATACTGGGTTGAATTGGCAAATGTTGCCCCCGAATTTGCCCAAGAGGCCAATCAAAAAGCACAGGCAATTCAGGAAGAACTTAGCCGATACTGGAAAATCCATTTTGACAAAGAGCGCGAGGCAGATAACTTGGTGGCCGAGGCCCAACAAAAAGGCTTTAATGAAGCATACCATAAGCGGATTGTTGAACTCTACAAAGAGTCCCAGCACTTTGCTGAGCGTGGATACGAGGGCGATGCAAATGTTTACCGCAAGCGTAACAATGCGCTACAAGAAAAAGTGGGTGCAGCCAACCAATTGCTGACGGACTTCCGGCGGATGATTCAGGAAACCCGCTCGGAGGCAGATCGGCTATTTGCAGGTGGGCGCTACATCGAGGCCAAAAAAAGATACCAACAATTGCTTGCACAGTCTCCCGGAGATAAATCCTTGCAAGAACGTATTGTTGACTGCACCAACGGGGAAATTAGAGACCTACGTGAAAAGGCTGGCTTGCTGTTTGCCGAAGAAAATTACGAAAAAGCCGCAACACTTTATCGTGGGTTAATTGAGCTTAAGCCAAATGATCCAGAAGCCAAACAGCGGCTTATTGAATGTGAAAACTTCATCCGGATTAATAATCAAGTCCAGGAACTGCAAGCCCAGCAAGTTAATTTGCTGATCCAAACGGGAGATCAACTGGCTTCGGTGAGTTCATATAAGGCCGCATTAGACAAGTATAATCAGGCATTGACCATTCATCCAGAACATGAAGGGCTTCGTGCAAAGATCGAGAGCATAACGCCTTTGGTTCAACCCTCCTCTGGCCAGTCTCGAGGACTCTTTGGTGGGTTAATCCGGTCTAATCCCAAAAATACCTCAAATCCGAAACCTACACCTGTAGTACCTAAGCCTGCTCCATCACCTAAACAGGCTCCTTTGCCAACCGTAAAACATCAAGAGGTTGCCCCAGCAACCAAGCCAGAACTAACAGTTTCCAAGCCAGAACCTGTCCCTATAGCAGAGCGTCAAACGGAAGTTGCGGCCTTTGCGCCAAAGGCCGTTCAAGAACCCCTACCTTTGGCAACCAAACCGATCGAGACGCTCAAACCTTCATCGGTAAAGCCTCAAGCGGCCGCTGCAAAAGCTACTTCTTCCGCAAAAACATTGCCCGTTGCAAAACAAACTCAGAAACCACAACCCACCTCTAAGTCTGAACCAGCCCCAAAACCTGTTCCTGCGCCAGAAAAGAGCAAAAAACCTGCGCCCGCGCCTGTCAATCCCTTGTCTATGGAAGACGTTGATGCGGAGCCAAAAGGTACGAATCGTTGGCTTTGGATTGGCTTGGTCACCCTCTTGGTTTTGGGTCTTGTTTATGTGCTTGTGATGGATCCCTTTGGATGGATGGGTAGCAAAACACCATCTGCTACCGAGGTGGTGAGCGATACCGAAATGAAAAATAGTGTGGGATTGGAATTGGTAAAAATTCCTGCTGGCTCCTTTACAATGGGAGACCCTAATGGCGATGCTGATGCACGACCCGGACATGAGGTAAGCATTACTCAGCCGTTTTGGATGAGTAAATATGAGATTACTTCTAAACAGTTTAAACGCTTTCAAACCGAAACAGGCTATCGTACCGAAGCCGAGCAAGCAGAAAGTTGCCAAGTTTATCAAAATGGTGATTGGGTGGACGATACAACGGGTACATGGAAGAGCTTTATGAGCGGTGACGATCGTCCAGCAGTTTGTGTAAGCTGGAATGATGCCCAAGCATTTGTGAATTGGCTCAATACCAAGGAAGGCACTACGGGCTATCGCCTACCAACCGAGGCCGAGTGGGAATATACCGCTCGTGCTGGTTCGGGCACGCCTTATGCTTTTGGCAGTTCGGCTGATATTCTCTCGGACTATGCTTGGTTCTCTGCAAATGCAGGCAACCAGCCACAGCCTGTGGGTAAAAAACGTGCAAATGCTTGGAATGTACATGATATGCATGGCAACGTATATGAGTGGGTGAGTGATTGGTATAACGATGCGTATTACCAGTCTGCACCAAGACAAGACCCACAAGGCCCAAGCGGTGGTAGTGACCGTGTACTGAGAGGAGGCTCTTGGGCGTATGATGCTGATGCGTTGGTTGTAAGTTACCGAAACAGCGATGTTCCCACAAAACGCAATACTAATATCGGTTTCCGGATTGTTAAAACGCAATAAACTTTTAACAACTAAAGGACTTGATATTTCGCGTATTCGTGGCTTTTAGGATAGATCGAAATTCCTTCACGACGGCTTGGGAGCAGCTTTAAACCATCACCAAAAAATGCTTCCGACCCATTGATTGATTCCCTATGAAGCAAAGTAAAAAGTTGGTTATCGCGTGTTTGTTGATCGGAATGGGGTTATTTGTACCTAATACTTGGGCACAGAAAAAACCATCAGGCTCCAAACCCTCAACTAAACCGGCAACCACAACAACACCCGCTAGGCCAACCACTACGCCTACACCTACTCGGAATACCCCTGCTCCAAGGCCAGCCGTCGCTACCAGTCGTCCGGCAAGCGATCAAGGAGCACCAGCCCGGAATGACACCGAGCGTATTCTGACGGTTACCACCGTGGAAAATGTCCAGATCCGCGTAAATAATGGGCCTGTCATTAATTTAGAGGCCGGAAAGCCCTATCCGATCACTTTGCAACGACAAACCAACGATGTTCAGGTGATTATTCCCAATATGGACTTTTCGTGGATACAGCGCGCACCTCGCGTAGCGGCTGGTAGAAATGTGTCTTGGGAACTGGATATGTCGCGGTTGTATGCCGAGCGGCTCCGCCGACTGGATGCCTTGAGAATGAGTGCCGAGGACGCTATCCGACGACAACAGCGCGTGGTAGATAGCCTCTTTCAAGTCCAACAAAACACGCGGCAAAATACACCAGAACCGGTTGTTACGCCCCCCACTGAAGCGCCACCTGTGGCAAATACGCCAACAACTCCAGTTTTGGAGGCCAATACAGCGCCAAGCCTCCCGCCAATTGTTCGGGTGGCTGTTGCGCCGCCCACAGGCCCCAATGTTGGCCAATCTTGGGAGAACTCGCTTAATGCCCAATTGGTCTGGATTCCGGGAGGAGTATTTCGGATGGGTGGAAATGCTTACTTCGATCAAAAACCTATTCATCCTGTTGACTTGTCCAAAGGGGTGTGGTTTGGCAAATTTGAAGTAACCCAAGCAGAATGGGTAGCTATTATGGGGTCAAATCCAAGCTCCTCTAAAGATCCCAAAAAACCAGTAGAAAACGTATCCTATGAAGAGATTCAAATCTTCATTTCTCGCCTGAACGAGCGCGAAGGAACTACGCTCTACCGCCTACCAACAGAAGCGGAGTGGGAGTATGTGGCAAGGGCTGGTTCTACACGTTCTTTCACATGGGGCAACGACACGGGTTCGGGGCGTGCAAACTGTGCGGACTGTGGCTCACGCTTCGATGGGAAGGAAACTTCTCCGGTAGGTAGTTTTTTTCCGAATGCTTTTGGGGTGTACGACGTGCATGGGAACGTGGCCGAGTGGGTTTTGGATTGGTATGATGAAGAGTACTATAAACTCCCCGAAGCCACGAAAGACCCCATGGGACCATCATCAGGCACGTCTCGTGTTATTCGGGGTGGCTCTTTTGATGTACCATCCGAGGAAATGCGGGTGTTTGTGCGTGGTGCGGCCCCCGTTGACTTTAAAGGCGCCAATATTGGCTTCCGTTTGGTTCGTGCAGCCAATTGATAAAAGATTATTTTCATCGAAGAGGCAGTGGATTTTATCCCTGCCTTTTTTGGTAAGTCATGACCATGAAAAGACTTCTACTGCTTAGTAATTCGCGTAATCTCCCAGATGAACAACCTTTTGAATGGGCTGTTGATGAAATACAAAGCTTTTTTGGTCCGGATGTTCGGGAGTTGATTTTTATACCTTATGCTGGTGTAACCCTGAAATGGGATGACTATGCCCAATGGGTACAAGGCGGACTTTTACGCTTGGGGTATAAATTAATCAGTATCCATACATTGCCAGACCCTGTTGCGGCCATTCAGAACGCACAAGGCTTATTGGTGGGTGGTGGGAACACTTTTCATTTAATGTATCACCTTTTTAAGAAAAATTTAGTGGAGGCGATTCGGTCTTCTGTTTTGGCTGGTGTCCCCTACATGGGCTGGAGTGCCGGAGGTAATATTACCTGCCCTACCCTCCAAACGACCAATGACATGCCCATCATTCAGCCCCCAAGTTTTGATGCTTTAGACCTCATTCCTTTCCAGATCAACCCACACTACACTTCTTCTCATCCACCCGGTCATATGGGTGAAACCAGAGACGATCGCTTGAAAGAGTACATCGAGGTGAATCGCCACAGGTTTGTAGCTGGTTTACCAGAGGGTTGCTTGTTTCGGGTTGAGGGCGAACGTTTGCGTATGGTTGGTTCCAAAAAGGTGCGTATTTTCCATTATGGTACAGCACCGTTAGACCTTGGTGAGGAAGACGATTTTTTATTATTGATGCAGCGGCCATAAAAAAACCGCATCACGAAAAAGCAATGCGGTTTATCTTTAGAGATCAAATTGGACTATTCTTCGTCATTATCCCAATGGCGTGGAGGTCTCGAAGAATTATCACGACGTGGTGGGCGGTCGCCGAAATCACGACGTGGTGGGCGATCACCAAATTCACGACGTGGCGGACGGTCGCCAAAATCACGGCGGGGAGGACGGTCGCCAAAATCACGGCGGGGACGGTCGCCAAAATCACGGCGGGGACGGTCACCACCATCGCGGCGCTGGAATCCACCCGAACGCTCTTCACGTGGACGTGCTTCGTTAACGAGGAGGTCTCTCCCTCCTAAGTCTGCTCCGTTGAGGGCCTCCATAGCGGCCTTTGCTTCATCATTATCGGGCATTTCAACAAACCCGAAGCCACGGGACTGTCCCGTCTCGCGGTCTTTAATTACCGCGCTGTGTTTCACGTAACCATATTCAGAAAACGTGGCGCGCAGATCGTCTGCAGTTGTTTCGCCAGACAGGTTACCAACAAAAATGTTCATAAAACAATACGTAAATAAATAAGAAGTATAGATAGTTTAAACTGCATGTGAGACCACTGAATTGGGTTTCTTATTACAAAAACGAGCGTTAACTTTTTGAAACAAGATGGGAAGCAGTATTCCGCGATGCAAGCTCAATGATGGAACAATATACAGCATCCTGATAACAATACCTAAATTCTTTTTCAGGAAGTAACAGATTATTAATTTAAAAAACTATGATTGAGGATGTTTTTGTAACGTAAATTTAATATCGGAGATTGAAATTTAAGAGAAGTGAGGTGGCTTGCTGTAAAATATGTTGAAAGATTTACGAATTGGTTCACAGAGTTGGCATGAAACAGTACCCCTAAAGTTCCGTATTTTGTATGTCCGAGTATTCCACGTTTGTACGTTCGCCATTCAGCACCCTTGTTAATGAGAAAAAAAGTCCGTTATATCTTGTTCTTGCCTCTTGCGGTTATCGTGTGGTTACTGGGCGTTACCGCACTGATCTATACCTATTCGTCGGTGCATGACGAACGGGTAGCAGATGCTGCGGTTGTATTGGGTGCTGCGGCTTGGTATAACAAACCATCGCCCGTATTGCGTGAACGGGTGAACCATGCGATCCAACTTTTTCAGAAAGGCCAAGTATCGGTCTTGGTTTTTACAGGCGGGAAGGGAAAGGGTGCGCCGATGGCAGAGTCTGAGGTGGCGCGTCGTTATGCCATCCAACAAGGTGTACCGGCTTCGCAAATCCACATAGAGATGGTTTCTCAGACGACGTGGGAAAATGTACGTGAAGCAACCCGCCTTACGCGGGAGTTGGGACTAAAGCGGCTATTGCTGGTTAGCGACCCCTTCCATATGAAAAGAGCGATTACCATGGGGAGAGATGCTGGGATGAATGTTTTTCCTGCTCCTACGCCTTCTTCGCGGTATAAGACTTGGGATACCAAGTTTGATTTTTTGATCCGTGAAGTGTATTATTATTCTGCCTATGTATTGGCAGGAGTTACTACCAATCGCTAAATAAAGGTGTTTTTTGCAGTATTCTATTCAAATATATGAGATTTTTTTTAGTATTTTTACTTCTCTTTGGTCTTGGTTGCGAGACGCCTAAAAATGAGCCTCTTCAATCACCTTCGTCAAAAAGGCCACCAGAAACGGCTTCTACTCCTGAAAATCAGATACAGCAAGTTGTGGGCGTACAAAACTTGGTGATTGACCGTGAGAAGCCCGTTTTGCCTTTAGGTGTGCAAACAAGTGGGCGTGTGGTGGCTGTTGCAACATGGCAGGAAAGCAATGGCGAGCATCTGCTTGTCCAAAGTATTCGCGAAGAACAGGGGAAAGAAGATAACCGATCGGCCTATTTGTATGGCTATCATTTTATAAAAACGGGTAATACTTATACCCAACAATGGAAAATACAGGACTTTGTTAAAGATTGCCCATTGGATATTACCTTGGAATATTTTCCGGATTCCCCGAAAGTGGAAGATTTGGATGGTGATGGGCAGGCGGAAACCCTTTTGTTATACACTTTGGCATGTAAAGGAGATGTAAGCCCGGACGATATGAAGTTGATTCTCCATAAAGGCCAGACGAAGTATGCCATCCGAGGTACGCGGGGATTGCGTTTTCAGGAAAAATTGGCCGCGAAGCCGGATATGCAGGTAGATGAGAGCTTGAGAAATGCACCAGTGGCGCTACAGAAAGCTGCCGTAAATTGGTGGAAAACAAACGAGATACAGCGTTATTGATCGTCATAGGTTTGGAACCAATTAACATACATAACGTCTTTGATTGGTCTATCGCTACGACGGCTTTTATATTACATTGAAGTTACAGGTTATGAGGCTCATTGATGTGCAAATTATAGGGTTGTGGTTACTTACCGCAACGCTTGGCTACGCCCAAGATGGATCTGGATCGGGTCGGAAGGGTAATGCGCGTTATACCGAAAAAAAATATGCAGAGGCGGCACAGCATTATCGTCAGGGGATTTCTACCATGAAGTCTGTCCCTTCCAAAGACCTCTCTGCCTTATACAATAATCTGGGAAGTAGTTTGTACCGCCAGAAACAGTACGCTCAGGCCGATGAAGCCTTTGAACGCGCCATGCTCGCTGCAACGGACAAGGGTGATTTTAGCCGTGGGGCATATAACCGTGGAAACGCGGCAATGGGCGCACAAAAACCAGAACAAGCTTTAGAGGCTTATCGCCAAGCAATGTTGGCCGACCCTACCAACGCCAATGCACGGTATAATTACGAATTAGCACGCCGCCAACTCCAGAAAAAAGGGGGAGGGAAACAGAACAAAGATCAGCAACAGAACAAAGATCAGCAACAGAACAAAGATCAGCAACAAAACAAGGATCAGCAACAGAACAAGGATCAGCAACAGAACAAAGATCAGCAACAAAACAAAGATCAGCAACAGAACAAGGATCAGCAACAGAACAAGGATCAGCAACAGAACAAGGATCAGCAACAGAACAAGGATCAGCAACAGAACAAGGATCAGCAAAAGCCGGAGTCTCAGAAATCGCCCAAACCGCAGCCACAAAAACCTGAAAAAAAGGTAAATCCTGAACAAGCGCGGCAGATTCTGGAAGCCATGAAGAACGACGAACAACGGCTTTTGCAACAACTCCGCAGACGTCCGGCACAACCTTCCACCATTGAAAAAGATTGGTAACCTCCGATGCTGCGCATTAAAACACTTCGTATCGGTTTCTTGGCCATCCTCTCGGTGATGTTAGGGTCTGTTGTTTTTGGGCAACGCATCAGTGTGACGGCAAGTGTAAGTGATCATACCGTAGCCATGAACGAGTCGGTGGTTTATACGGTTGAAATTCGTTCAGCCAATGGCACGCTTCCCAATATATACCCACCGCAAGCACCGGACGCACAAGGGTTGGAAATCTTACACGACAATGCTTCTACGGGAAAAAAAAGTGTTTTTGCCAATGGTCAGGTTACGCAAACCTATACCTATACGTGGTTCTATCGTCCCTTAAGAGAGGGCGAAGTTACGATTGGACGTACAACGGTGGTGATAGGGCGTGAAACCCTTACTACTTCTCCCATTTCCCTTCGGATTGTAGGGCAGGGCAAAAAACCCAATGCGCCCAGTTTTCGTTCCAAGAGCCTCTTCGACGACCCCTTTTCGAATGATCCGCAGAACAGTGTACAAGCACCGCCCACACCTGATGTTTCTAAGCAGGATGTCTTTATTCGGGCAATCCCAAGTTCTACGCAAATTGTACAAGGGGAACAGATGTTTATTGCCTATTATCTTTTTGCCCGTCGTGGTGTGGAAATTCGGAATAGCCGCCTTTCGGACTCTTGGGATGCGGAAGGATTTTGGCGGGAGGAACTGAATGCAGAGGCAAATACCGAATTGGAAACCATCGGCGGCGAGCCTTACCGCAAAATCCTGATTAAACGGGTTGCTGTTTTCCCGACAAGAACCGGCAAATTGATTGTTGATCCGTTAAAAGTGCAGGCAGATGTTTCGATGATCCGCATGGACGATCCTTTTGACGCTTTTCTGGGCGGGAATGTCGGGCCAGCACAGAATATTTCGATTGCCTCGGAGCCGCTTACCATTGAGGTGCGGGCGTTGCCCAATGGTGCCCCCGCTGGGTTTTCGGGCGCTGTTGGTCGTTTAAACATGACCGCAACCTTGGATAAAGAAAAAGTGGAGGTAGGTTCTCCTATAATCCTTACCATCATGATTGGTGGAAGTGGTAATATTGCAACTCTGGCCGCGCCGCAATTCAATGTACCGGAAGTGGTGGAAAAGTACGACCCTGAAGTGAGTAATGTGATAGACCGCTCGGTTCAGGTTTATGGCAATAAGACCTTTCGCTTTACCCTTATTCCGCGTGAAAACGGACAACACACCATCCCCGCCTTCTCCTTTTCTTATTTTGACCTTGCAGCGAATGCCTACAAAACCATTTCGGCCGGCCCCTTTACGTTTAGGGCTACGGGAACAGCGCAGAATTTGGCTACGGGAAAAAATGTATTCCCCGTAAACGATATTGCGACGATTTTACCTACATCTGGTCATTGGATTAGAGAAGAGGCCATTCCATTGCATCGCCATTGGTGGCCCTTTCTTGTTTTCCTGATCCCTATTTTGGGCTTGGCCGGATTGGTTTACTACCGCCAATTACAAGACCGAATGCAAACGGATGTGGCCTTTGCGAGAACCCGCACCGCACAATCCGAAGCCCAAAAACACCTGCATCTTGCCGAAAAACTGCTCAGAGAGGATCAACCGAAAGCTTTTTATGACGAAGTGGCGCGTGCGGTAACGGGATTTTTGGGCGACCGACTTAATATCTCGGAAAAAGGCATGTTGCGGCAAGACCTTTTGGCCAAAATGGTGGAGGTGGGTATGAATGAACAACTTTGTACGGATTTTGGAAACCTCTTGGAATCCTCCGACGAGGTACGGTTCGCACCCGTTCGCCCAACACAAGAGATGATGCAGGTTTCGTACAACGATGCAACTTCGATCATTCAGCGCATTGAGATGTTTTACAAACAGGAGCGGAAAAAGAAATAATGATGTTGCTATCTCTATTACATGCACGGTCAAAGACCTTAAGGTTTCGATTTGCCATCCTGTTTTTTTCTTTCATGGTCTTGCCTCTGCCATTTTTGCAGGCACAAGATGAGGTTAGGCCACTTTTTGAAGCTGGGAATCGGGCCTATCGTGCCTCTAATTATGAGACCGCGATTCAACAATATGAGCAAGCCATTGAAAAAGGTGGAATAAGCCATCCCTTGTTCTATAATTTAGCCAGTGCGTATTATCGGAAAGGCCACGTCGGAAAAGCCATTTTGTATTACGAAAAGGCCCTTAAATGGTCTCCCTACGATGCTCGGACGCAGCACAGCTTAAGGATTGCTCAAAAGAAAATCCAGTTCCCGATCCCACAATTGCCCGTTTCTCCTTTTGCAAGTGCTTGGCAATACATCCGGTTCTTTGTTGGGTCATGGGGTTTGCTTTGGCTTGGGGTTATAATGTATGTGGCCGTTATTGTTCTGATTGGTCATTGGATTTGGTTCAAGGGGCAGATGGTTTGGCGACGACGTGCCTTAATGGTGCTGATGCCTCTCATGGTGATATTTCTGGGAGCGGCCTATTGGGCCTCTTTTCAATCGGAGGTCGAAAAGAAAGCTGTTGTTATTGAAAAGCAAGTGGAACTACGGCAAAGGCCCGCTAAAGATGCACCAACCGCAAGAACGGTATCAGAAGGCATTACCTTGGAGGTGCTTTCGGGGCGCGAACATTGGTACGAAGTCCGATTGCCCAACGGAGAAATAGGCTGGCTCCTCCAACGTGCCGTCGGAAATGTTTAGAAACTATCTGATAGCTTTTTGAGGCTTATCAATGTATATTATAGATGCTTAACAGGGTCTCAATACGCAGACTCCCTCTTCACCTTAATCTACAAACCTATGAAACCCAACATGGGATCAACTGATCGGATTGTCCGAGTTGTTGTTGCAGTTATCTTTGCCGCGCTCTACCTGACAGGTATTGTGAGGGGAATTATTGGTGTTATTTTGCTTGTTTTGGCCATTGTTTTTGTACTGACCAGCGTGGTACGCTTTTGCCCGCTCTATTTGCCCTTAGGAATGAATACCAATAAGTCGGAATAACGTTTAGCGTTGTAGCCTTTTGCCGATGTCCACTATACGGGATGTCGGCTTTTTTATGTTGGATTTTTTAAATGCCTTAAAAGGAATGGCTTAGCTGTAACGTTGCTTGTACCTCACGGAAAGATTGTGAAGGAGAACCGTTGCCGCTGTTTTGTTCGCTGTTCAATCCCCGGATCATCAATTGTAGCCGATCTTTCCAAGGTAGCAGCCAAGCGGTGTTCAAGGTTATGCCCAACTGTTTTCCGGTGATGTTTTGGCTTGGCGCGTTGTTGTCTATTGCGGCAACCGCACTTTCGTTGCCAGACCAAGAAGCGCCGAAGCCGAAGGTCAGTTTTTCTTTGAGCAGCGAAAATCCATAATTGGCCTGTAGTCCTGATGCCGTCGTGATCACCTGCGGTGCATCGCTCCTAAGATAATTTCCGGTAAGTCCCAATGTGCGCTTGTTGGGAAAACTCAAACTGTAGTTGAGGGTTCCATTCAGGTTTTTTGTCTTCGTAAGGGTTGTTGTGCGGAGGTCTTGAAGGTCTTGTAGCGACGCATTGAGCATGAGGCTGTGTCCGATTTCTCCTTTTTGCACGGTAAGAACGGGCGAAAACATCACCGTGCGTACATCTTGGCGTGCGGTTTGTACATCGTCTGGATTGGTTGCGATGTTGTTGCTTTCGTCGTATGCACCGGATAAGGAGAGCCATTCAGCAACTTGAGCCACCACATTGCCCCCCCATTGGGTACGGTTGGTTGTAAGGCTACGGGTATTGTTAAGGTTATTACGACGGTTCTGGTAATTAAAACGCGCCTGTACTTTTTGGCCAAAGAGCCGGATTTGTGGCGCGATGCGATACGAGGCTTGGTCGTCTCGCATTTGGGAAAGGCCCATTGTTTCAAAGCCTTGCTCCACCAATTCGTAACTACTTTGTAAACGGAAAGTTTTTAGGTTTAATTGGAGGCTGCCTTCGCCAGCATAGGCCAATTGGGTTGTTGCGGGCAGGGGAACAAGGCCAAAAAAGGCCGCCTCGCGGTTAGGTGTGTTCTCGGTCTCGCGGTTGCGGTTAAAAACTGATGCAGTTAGGCCACCATCTAACTTTACCTTCCCCTTAAACAAGGAAAAACCTGCTTGTGGGGCTAATACGTAATTTTCTGCGGGGATTTGGGTTTGCGGAAGTCCATTAATTTGAATGCCTTTATCACGGCCATATAAGCCAGAAAGGTTGAAAAAAGACTGTCCTTTACGTCCATAACCAATTCTTGCCCCGCCCAAATTTTGGCCAATGGCCTCTCCGCGAAAAGCATCCTCGGTTGTTGCGGTGGTTGCACGTTTGGATTGACCACCCGTCACCATCAGATCAAACTTTCCGGGTGCAAAGGCCACCATCCCACCGCGAACCACCACGCCATTTAAACTGTACTTGGAAAGGGCGGGCGTAACACCACCAATGCCCACACTCACCGATTTGTATTGGGTGTTAAAAGCCAAGCGGTTGATGCTTTGGCGAATTTTGGATTCGTCGGTGGCGTAAAGCAGGTTAATTCCTGTGGCCAAACCAAAAACATTGGCGGTTAGGTTGGCGTTTGCCCGGCCAAGCAGGGGGGGGCGGCGGTTTTCGATACCAGAAACGGCATAGGCTTCACCCGAAACACCGATGGTTCCGCCTATTTTAATGCCTTTAAGGACTTGTATTCCTTGCGCTTGAATGGTTATAGAGGAAAAGAAGAGCATTATTCCTAAATACCAAAGGTCGCAATGCCTGTTTTTTTGCATAGCAGAATGGGCTTTACGAAAGAAGAGGGGTATTCCCCAATGTATGTTAAAGTGCGATCTTAGACGGCTGAAACCAGTACGGCACGTGCTTTAAAGGCGAAACATTGTCCAATGGGCATGTAAAATTAAGCTACAAAAACGAAATGGTGAAAACAACCACCTTAGGATTCTTTGAGTGTAAAAAACGAAATAGGAAGTGCTTTAGATTTGGCAACTTGGTACGGGAGGATAACAATGCTAAACCGAGATAATACAAACCCATTGTTCCTCCCGCCGCAAGCTGTTTTTACGTATTCCAATAGCGGTACAATCTAAAGTTCCTGAATGATCAATCCTCTCATAAAAAAAAGCGACCTCTCATAAAAAAACCGAGGCGAATTACACACATCTTGTAACTGCAAGAACGAGCGGGCTATATTGGCATTTGCTCCAAGTATTTGTAATCGCTTGTATTGATTCCGCCAAAGGCTTGCCTTCCTACACCTTTTCCCCCATGATTTTCCACACCATTACACCTGCCGAGCCATTGGGCTACTTTGTTGAGTCTATTTTGTACTACAAAGAATATAGCCCGTTGCATCGGATAGACCGCTTTTTGCCAGATGGCCATGTAAACCTTTTGATTGAATTGGCGGATGCGCCCCAGCATATTTATGACAATCAATCTTTGGAAGTTATTCAAACATGCAAAAAAACATGGTTTTCCGGAATTCGAACGCAACCCATTTCCATTCCTTCCGGTTTGGATAGTGAAATGGTGGTTGTAACGTTTAAGAAAGGGCGGGCTTATCCTTTTATTGGAATGCCTATGTATGAACTGACTGATTTGGTAGTAGATGCTGAATTGGTTTTAGGTGGCAATATTCTTGAACTTCGGGATAAGATTATCGAAATTCAAAACCCACTTGCAAAGCTAAAAGCAGTGGAAAGTTTTTTAAGTCAGCGTTTTATGAATCGTTTTATACCGAATGAGTACATACATTTTGCTGTTGGATCTATACTTTCATTGCCACAATCATGTACTTTAGCGTGGCTTACACAAGAAGTCGGATATTCTCAAAAACACTTGATTAAAATATTCAAGGATCATGTCGGGATTACACCAAAGGCATTTATGAAAGTGTCTCGTTTCCAGAATATTATTCTCGAAATTGAAAAAAGTCACGATTTACATTGGAGTACTTTGGCCTTAGATGCTGGATATTACGATCAATCGCACTTTATCCATGATTTTCGGCATTTCTCTGGCTTTACTCCCGCACAATACTACGACCTGAAGAAAGACATGCTGAATTATATCCCTGTGGGTTGAGGTAAATTTTTTACAATACCGCACGAGTAAGATTGTTGTAACTTCATCGGTGTATGTTTTCACTAAACAAATAATAAATATGGAAGGAATGTATTTGAACCATTGGGCGGTTTTTGTGTGCGCCCTATCTAACTTGGCATTAGGTGCAATATGGTATTCTAAAGCCTTGTTTTTTAATGTTTGGAAGAAAGAGGTAGGTCTTGACGAAGAACAAATGAATAGTGCAAACTTTCCTAAAATCTATGGCTTGGCCTTCCTGTTTGCTTGGATTGTTAGCTATAACTTGGCCTTTTTCCTCGGCGATGCCAAAACGGATGCAACATGGGGAGCAACTGCGGGCTTTTTGGCGGGTTTTGGATTTTCCACTCTCGGATTCGCGATCATCGGCTTGTTTGAACAACGTTCTTGGCGTTATCTCGTGATTAATGGAGGTTTTTTGACGATTTGGTTTACCCTAATTGGTCTCATTATAGGTGCTTGGCGATCATAGATATAAAAAGAACATCATTATGAGACATTTCTTGGGTTTATTTTTCTTGGCGACTGTTTTTATAGGCTGTAGTGGGCCGAAAATGAAGGGCGTCTCTCCGTATCGTGTGGCTTATAACGTCTTTGTTCCTGATAGTACAAAAGACAATTATGAGGTTTTTGCAATGGAAACCGATGGCAGTAATAGGCAAAACCTTACCCGCAATACCGATGTTGCGTGGACATATTACGCATTCGGTAAGCGCTTGTTTTTTATAAGCGATCGGGAGGAGTGCCGTCGTTGTTATTACCTTCATGAAATGACTTCGGACGGGCGAAATGTAAGGAAAGTGAGCGACCTACGGTTAGAGGACAGTTGGATGAGCAGCCGAAATGCCGGAAAAGAAATGGTGGTCTCCGGAAGAATAGGGCGCGAAATCCGGTTCCAGCTTTTTTTGATCAATACCGAAACGGGCACATTTCGTCAAATCACCACTGATACAACGGCCATGTACCGCGATCCGGCTTTCTCGCCGGATGGCAAGCACTTGGTTTTTGCCTATAAAAAGAACCGTAGAGACCGCAATGCACACGAGGAACTTTATATCATGCGTGACGATGGGAGCGATTTTCGGCAACTGACAACCTATCCGGAAGGTGACCCCGATCGCAAAACGTATGGCTATAAAGCAGGCCCCCCGAGGTGGCATCCGACGGAAGGGTTCATTTCTTACCATTCAAAACAAAGCGGTAAAAACAGCCTTTTTGCTGTGATGCCAGATGGTAAAAAACATTGGAAATTGACGAGTTATGCAGGAATCGAGGGTTGGCACGATTGGTCACAAGACGGTAAGTGGCTGGTTTTTGACACAAGCGATGCAAAGGAAACGCAATACCATATTGCCATCATGAATTGGAAAACCAAAGAAGTCCGTCAGTTAACGAGTACCGATTATAAGACACAACTTTCGCCTGTATTTGTTGTCAAATAAAACGTTTGTCATAACAAAGGTCGTTTTTGGGTTTTAAAACGACCTTTTTGCGTTCTTTAACGAGCCTATTTCACGCCATCAAGGTTCATCGCTCCTTCCAGATCGGCGTAAGGAATGGTAAATTCTGTTGGGCCAAACGCATATGCTGCCACTTCGTAGGGGTTGTAATAAACGTACAGTCCCTCTTTAGTAAAGGCCATTTCATTGGGCAAGCTTAGGGTGTTTTCAAAGAGGCCCGCATCTTGCCAAGACTGTCCTTCGGGAATTTCGCGTGCTTTGCGGAAACTTTTTTCTAAAGCGGTTTGGAATTTTTTGGGATCGGTAATGTGTTTTTTGGCATTAAAATAGTTGCCTTGTGCATCAAAGTTTAGCAAACGTAAATAGGTGTTGGGGTGTGCGCCACCCATAAAGGAATAACCTAAAATGGAAAGACTTGTGATGGGTTGGGTTTGTAGTACCTTGGTTTTTATGTCCACATTCCAACCCATCGGGGTTCCATCTGGAAATTCTTTACGGAAGTCTGTATAAGACTTTTTGAATTGCGCAGCCACGTCTTGTAGCGTTTTATTGGCCTTTGCGTTTTCCTCGCCGGTATCTGCCATTCTGACAAAGACGGTGTCTAATACGGCATTGATCTTTGTGGCATTTGCACCTTCGGCAATCACGTGCTGGACGGTCATTTTGGTGCAAAGGTCATTGTCTTTGGTACAGTCTCCCACTTGGTCTTGAAAAGTTTGTGCTTTAAAAGAAAGTGGTTTTTGTGCTGCTGTGTCCGCTGTTGGGCCACAGGCGGTTATCCATAGGGCAAGAGGAGTGAAGAGGACGAAATAAAATCGTTTCATGTTGTTCAGAATAAATTATGAGATAGAAAAAATGTGATGGTTGTCTTCCAGAAAACTACGCCGATTACGCCCCGTGGACAAGTTGGTTACAAGCCTTAAAAAATAAAAAAAGGCCCCTTCTGGAGCCTTCGAATACGGTGGCTTTGGGAAGTTAGCCGCCTACTGGGCCGCCTTTGCCTTTTCCGCCATGCCCTTTTGGTTTCCGATGTGTGAGTGCATCATGGATAAGCACAATTTCTACTTGCGTAGCTGACAAGAAGCCTGATATCGTTGTTTTAAAGGCTTCTCGGATGGCTTGTAATTCCGCCGGTACGTCTTTAGCAGCAATTTCTTTGTTTTTAACTTTGGTTGCAAGGGCTTCTAATGCCGATAGTTGGGCAGTATAAGCGGCATCCAATTTGTCGGAAGTGGCAGCGTCAATGCCCAGAACCGTGTTGCGGGCTTCTTTTTCAGCAGCTTTTGCGGCTTCCAGACGGGCTTTGGCTTCTTCTATTCGGGTGGCAATGGTTGCTTTTTGCTCTTCGGTGAGGAGGGCGGTCAGTTCCGCTTGACGTGCAGTGTGGAGGGCCTCCATTTGCGCTTTGAACGCTTCAGCGGTTAAGGTGGACTTTTGATCCATCAAGGCTTTGATTTGAGCGCCGTATTTTTCCATAATGGTCTTGACTTGTGCCTTTTGGTCTTCGGTCAAAAGGTCGAAGGGAATGAATCCCGGACGACCTGTGCCTTTTACCCCGTCGCCACGCATCCCATGAATGTGGAAAAATGGACGAAGCCCGCCTTGATGGTTCCCTGCGGCGTCGAGGTCTGGATTGAGTAGTTTTTCTTTTGCTTCTGCGGTGAGGCTTGTTTGGAGGTCTTTCGCTACATTCCACAAAAAGCCGGGTTGTTTGTCGGCGTGCTGGTTAAATGAATTGCCTACATTGCGAGCGGCTGTTCCGCTTAGTTGTAATTCGCTTGAGACCTGAACCGCCATTTGGGCAACTTGTGCCTTAGACAAGATTTCAGTGGTGTCGGTGGCGTCTGGCGATTGGATGGCGTCGCAACCACTTGCAACAAACCACAAGGCCAAGAGAACGAGAAGAGGTTTTTGGATGATGGTACGCATGGCGTTACTCCTTATTATGTTGTATGGATATTGATCCGGTGTTTGGTTGTAAGGAAACTACATCATCCCGTTTTATTGATTGTCACAACTTTATGGCATTCATGGAACGAAGTGTAAAAAGTTGTTTAGGCATTCTTAACATGTTGTATTGGATAAGACTGTAGGGGGGCTGATGAGGTTGGCAGCAGCGGTGAACCTCAAATTGCGAAAATACACCAGTGCATGTCGCAAAGTTGTGATGTTAGAAAAAGGTGTGTATTTTTAATAGCCTTCAAGTCGTTGGTAATAAAAGTGCTGATCTTTCGCATGGGTCAAACTTTGGTTTTTTAAGTGTTTATCCAAAATTTAAATACGTCGTTCATTTAATAACGTACTGGAAAATGGAAGATTGGGAAGCCCAGTTTAGGGTATTTTTAGAAACACAATCTGGTGGAGATGCGGCCCACGATTTCTCCCATCTTTTGCGCGTGGTGAAAACCGCAAAAGCCCTTGCGCACTCGGAAGGCGCCGATTTGTCGGTCGTGGTTCCAGCAGCTTGGTTGCACGATTGTGTGCATGTGGCCAAAAATAGCCCGCTCCGTGCGCAAGCGTCGCAGATGTCGGCAGAGCAAGCGGTACTTTTCTTACAGGAAATCGGGTATCCAGAAAACCACTTGTCGGCAATCCGGCATGCCATCGAGGCACATAGTTTCACGGCCAAGATTCCACCTAAAACCCTTGAGGCCAAAGTGGTACAAGATGCCGACCGCTTGGATGCCATCGGGGCGGTTGGCTTGGCGCGTTGTTTGATGCTGGGTGGGGAATGGGGAAGACCTCTTTATGCACTTGATGATCCCTTTTGCCATTCGCGTGCGCCAGACGATGATGTTTTTACATTAGATCATTTTTATACCAAACTTTTGCGCCTACCGGAAATGCTGCAAACGGCATCCGGGCGGAAAGAAGGGGAAGTACGTACCGCTTATTTGCATGCTTTTTTGGCGCAATTGGCCAAAGAAATATAACATGCGTGATGGGTGAATCAAGAGACTGCCATGATGGATCGTCGGTTCTTTCACGGCCGCCAATATGTCATGAAAGTTCTTTTTATTCGTTTTTGGGTATGCACTTCCCTCCATATGAAAATCTCAACACAAAAATCTTGTTAACATTGTTCTTTTGTATATTTACTTTTTGAGTCAAAAAAGAAAACCCATCATGGACAGGTCTATAAATAACCCATTATGGACAGGTCTATTATAAATAACCTATCATGGACAGGTCTATAAATAACCCATTATGGACAGTGGTCTATAAGTATAGCGTACCTTTTTATGCCAACACCTTGGGTCTTCTATCATTAACTAGCTGACTAAATTTGATGATCAGGAAAGTCTGATGGAGGTCTTTGCGCTTCTTTTGGTGTTTCTGGGCAGTTTCGTAATTGCCCTTTTCCTAACCCGATGGGTCAGGGATTTGGCGATTCGTCATGAACTGTTAGATCACCCCGATTTGTATAGAAAGGTACATGAAGTCCCAACGCCTCGATTCGGTGGCGTTGCGATGGTGCTTTCAACCTTAGTGGGCTTAGCCGCTTACCTTTTGTTTGTCGTAATTTTTGACTTACAAACAAACCTGCCGGACGCATACGTTATGATGGGTGGTGCTTGTATTGTTCTGACAGGCGTATTGGATGATTTTATTCATCTTGGCGTAAGGCAAAAATTAATTGGCCAGTTCGTTTCCATTCTCGTCGTTGTTCTAAGTGATGTTAGTCATCGTATTTATCTTCCTGAATTTCAGTTCTTCGGGATAAGTCATCATGTGTTTTCGATCATACTGACAACACTTTGGATGTTGGGCATCATCAATGCAATGAATTTGATAGATGGCTTGGATGGCTTAGCGGCCGGAATTTCCGTAATCGCGATTGTTTCATTTACGGCAGTTTATGCTTCTCAGCAAGTAATTCCCAATGCCGTTGTGGGTATGGTATTAATTGGCGCATTATTAGGTTTTTTGGTGTATAATTTTCGTCCAGCGTCTATTTTTATGGGCGATACAGGAAGTTTATCTATCGGGTTTTTCTTGGCCGTATATGCCATTCCCAGTTTTAATGCCCCTTTCTATTTTTCGAGAATGGCCGTACCAGATGCGTGGGTGCCAGCACTCTTGATTTTAGGATTACCCATTTTGGATACACTAAGTAGTATTGTACGGCGGATTATTTTGGGACGATCCGTGTTCTTGCCCGACCAAGACCATATCCATCATCGTCTAATCAAGGTATGGGGAATTTCTCATGTGGCTGCTGTACTTCTGCTTTATTTGATGGCCTCCATCTTGGGTGTTAGTGCTTGGATTTATGCAAATGTCGGCACGTTGGGTAAAGCAGTCACTTTACTGACCATGTTTATTATGATTTTTGTATTCCTGATGAAACTCAAGATGTTCCGTGTACCGACGGATATTTGGGTGCATGGACGGCTTCAGGCTACCAATATAGACGCTGAAGAAGCATGAGTCAGCCGAATATGCCGTTTTGAAATAAGCTAAATAATCTAAATATGCAAGGACGCGCAATATGAGAAACCAAACGATAGCCGTCATTGGAACCGGATATGTGGGTTTAGTGACTGGCACTTGCTTTGCAGAAATGGGATATGCGGTTGTATGTGTGGACATTGATGAAAAAAAAGTTGAAAAGATGCGACAGGGGTTTGTTCCCATTTTTGAGCCGGGTTTAAACGTCTTATTTGATCGCAACAGAAAGAACGGAAGACTGAAGTTCACGACGCATCTTGGAGAAGCAGTAGAAAAAAGCAAGTTCATCTTTCTGGCCTTACCCACCCCACCGGGAGAAGACGGTTCTGCGGATCTGTCTTACGTGATGGGGGTTGCGCGGCAAATTGGCCCTATGTTAAACGAATACAAACTCATCATTAATAAAAGTACGGTTCCGGTTGGTACTGCCGATATGGTGAGGGAAGCGCTTGAAGAACAAGGTAAACGTGCTGGTGTAGATTTTGATGTTGTCTCTAATCCCGAATTTTTACGAGAAGGCGTTGCCGTAGAAGACTTTATGAAGCCCGAACGGGTGGTCATTGGGACGTCTAATACGCAAGCGGGCGACCTGATGAAGCAGCTCTATGAGCCTTTTGTCCGTAATGGAAATCCGATTTTGATCATGGACGAGCGCTCCTCTGAAATGACCAAATATGCAGCGAATGCCTTTTTGGCAACTAAAATTACGTTCATGAACGAAATTGCAAATCTCTGTGAACGTGTCGGTGCAAATGTAGATGCCATTCGGGTGGGCATTGGTTCCGATAGCCGGATTGGGAAGCAGTTCCTTTATGCGGGTATTGGGTACGGAGGGTCTTGTTTCCCGAAAGATGTGCAAGCACTTGCCCACACTTCTGAAGAATACGGATACCAATTCAAGATTTTGGATGCCGTTTTGGCGGTAAACCATAACCAGCAACGGGCATTAGTCGCGCCGATGAGGGCTTATTTAGGTGGGCATTTGGCCGGAAAAAAAATTGCGGTCTGGGGTTTGGCTTTTAAAGCGAACACGGATGATGTCCGGGAAGCTTCTGCCCACGCCATGATCACGGATTTGTTAAAAGAAGGTGCTACGGTTAGGGCCTTCGATCCAGAGGCGATGGGAACCACAAAGGTCGTGTTTGGAAACCAAATTGAATATGCTGCAGATTTGTATGATGCTGTGGTAGGATGTGACGTCTTGGCAGTCTGTACCGAATGGAATGAGTTTAGGAGGCCGAATTGGGACTTGGTGCGTGATCACCTCAAGTTTCCTGCCGTATTCGATGGCCGAAATCTATATACCCCATCCCGCATGAAAGAACTGGGCTTCCACTATCATAGCATCGGACGTCCTTACCCGAACCAAGAAAGCGTTTCCTAAATGAACATGAACCAATGAAACGTACACTTATTACCGGCGGAGCGGGCTTTATAGGGTCTCATTTGTGTGATCGGTTTATCCAAGAAGGGCACGAAGTGATCTGTATGGATAATTTTATCACGGGGTCTCCCGATAATATCGCCCATTTAATGGGGCATCCTCGGTTCAGTCTAATCCGGCACGATGTCTCTAATTATGTCTATGTAGCGGGCGAATTGGATTTTATTCTCCATTTTGCAAGCCCGGCTTCGCCCATAGACTACCTCAAACTTCCAATACAAACCTTAAAGGTTGGCGCACTTGGAACGCATAATCTATTAGGACTGGCTAAGGCAAAAAAAGCACGTTTTCTCTTGGCCTCAACTTCCGAGGTGTATGGCGATCCGTTGATTCATCCGCAACAGGAAGGCTATTGGGGGAATGTAAATCCGGTGGGGGTGCGTGGCGTTTATGACGAGGCCAAACGTTTTGCAGAGGCGATAACGATGGCCTATCAACGGTATCATGGGGTGGAAACCCAGATCGTTCGCATTTTTAATACCTATGGGCCTCGGATGCGGGCTAATGATGGACGCGTGGTCTCGAACTTCATCAATCAGGCATTACGCAATCTCCCCATAACCGTTTATGGAGATGGTACGCAAACCCGTAGTTTTCAGTATTGTGATGATCTTGTCGAGGGAATCTGGCGATTGTTGCATAGCGCAGAAAAAGAGCCTGTTAATATCGGAAACCCGAACGAAATCACCATTTTAGAATTTGCTAAAGAAGTGGTTGCTTGGGTAGAAAGTACGAGCGAAATTGTGTTCGAATCATTACCGGAGGACGATCCCAAAATTCGACAACCAGACATCACAAAAGCAAAGGAAATTTTAGATTGGCAACCCGTTATTTGCCGTGAGGATGGGGTTAGAAAAACAATTTCATTTTTCCGAGATCATTTAGACGAGCAACAAATAGAGGAATGACCCGCTTTTTTACCCAGTACAAGACCTTATTTGCTGTCGGAAGTAATACAGCCGTTCAGGTACTGGTTATGGTTTTTAACTTTATTTCTTTCCCTATCTATTTGCATTATTTAGGTGAAGAAAGTTATGGCCTTGTTGGGGTCTATGCCACACTTCTTGCCGCCACCAGTTTTCTGAATTTTAATATAGGAAACGTGATGGCACGGGAAATTCCCCGGATGAAGTCGGTAGGTATGAAGGAGGAAAATATAAACACGGTTGTATTCACCACAGAAGTTTTATTTTGGCTTTTCGGAGGTTTAATAGGATTACTTATTGGTCTGTTTTCAATGCCAATTTCTGAATGGGTTAACGAAGAGTCTTTATCAAAGTCGCTTATTCAGGAATGTATTTGGTTAATGGGTGGCGTTATCGCATTAAATTGGCCACTTCAATTATATGCGGGTATTTTTAATGGGCTAAACCGTCAGTTAGATGCCGCTTCTTTTTATTTAATTTATAATATTTTTAGAATCTTTGGTGTTATTCCTTTTTTTTATTGGTATCATATAGATATACGAATTTATTTTCTAATACAGTTTTATATTTCCTTGTTTTTTATGATTATACAACGGATTTGGGTTTGGTATTACTTAAATGTCTTGAAAGAAAAATATAAATTTAACCTTTCTAAAATAAAAGAAATTACCGGTTTTTTGTGGCAAATGTCTTTGGTAGGTGTCTTAACTGTTATCGTATCGCAATTAGATAAATTATTTATTACCAGCTTATTGCCTTTATCCAATTTAACTTATTATACTACGGCAACACTTATTTGTAGTGGTATTGTAATTATGGGAAGTACCTTTAATACATATTTATTGCCAAATTTTACAAAATTGCATTTTGACAAAGAAGGCGGAAAGCTAAACACAGTGTTGCAAGAGTTTCTGTACCTTTCAAGTGCAATTGTAATTCCTGTTGCTTTTTTTATATATCTATTTTCCTATGAGATTTTATGGGTTTGGACACGCAATGAACTTGTAACAAATGTTTCATCTGAAGTATTGAAACTATTGTTGATTAGTACCACTTGTTTGTCCTTGATGAATATCCCTTATACCTTATTAACAGCAACCGGAAACACGAAGGTTATTGTTCTTCAGTATTTGGGCATTTTTATACTTGGCTCGCCCGTCTTGTATGTGCTGATTCAGAAATATCAGTTGGCTGGTGCAGCTTATTTTGGTATAGGTTCTAATGTAATTTACCTTTTTGTAGGATATTGGTTTTTGATTTATAAAATGAACCTGACTTTTGTAAAAGAGGTTTGGATTAAAATACTACAGCTTGGTTTTAAAATAGGTGTACTTGGTAGCCTTGTAAAGATGTTTTTCTTATTTGTTCAAAAAGGAAATCATGATTTTATCATGCTAATAAGCTGTGTAATCGTCTATTTTATACTCTATGTAATGATGCAGAAAAAGATTATTTTATCTTTTGTGAAATTGTTGCGAAGTGAGACATGATTTAATAAAATATATTTGTGAAATACAAAAATTCAATTATAGAAATCTTTTCAATTCTGGCATTAATTTATGTGAATGCCTTGGGAGTTGTTGGTAATATTGTTTGTGGTGCGATATTGCTGATCTGGGGTTTTGCCAAAATTGAGCATATTTATAAGGCTTTTTTTCTGACGAGTATTCTTTCAATTCTACATCCAGATGTTTTGTCTGGTGGTGTCCCTATATTATTTAGGTATCTTATTACATTTGCTTTTATCGGTAGGTTGACCATGTATAAACTTAGGACTGGAGAATTTAGTCTTCAACCAAATACGATTAGATTTATAATTTTCATTGGAATTAATTTGCTATTTTCAATGGCTGGCCTTTTTCCTGTTGTCTCAACATTGAAGTTGTTCCTGCTTTTCTTCGTCGTGTTTTTGTTCTTTGAATCTGTTTCTTATGCAGGAGAAAAAGTTAACGAATTTATGCATCATACATTTTTAGCCATAATAATCGGGAGCTGGTTTATTTTTAATAGATATGTCTATGTGAAAGAATGGGATGTTTATCAATCAGGTTCATCAGGTATTTTTAGTCACCCACAAACATTTGGAATCATTTTGGCCGTTATTCTAACGTATTTTATTGTCAAATTTATAAATGAAAAGAAATATTTTTATGGGCTAATGATTGTTACCTCAATGGGTTTGATTGTTCTTTCAGAAGCAAGGACGGCTTTATTAAGTGCCATTATAAGTGTTGTTATTGCATTTTTCCTTTACGGTACAGAAATGTTACGCAAAGTACGTAGAATATTTAGAATGAAGGGTATTCAATTTGCTTCAGCTCTAATAATTGTGCTAATTATATCGTTTTCGAGTGTAATTACGAAAAGTGTTTCTGATTTTTTTAAGAAGAATAGAAAAGTCGAAACGGCTTCAATCATCGAGAATTATAACAATAGCCGTGGAGGATTAATTGAGAAGTCATTGATTGCTTTTGCACAAAGCCCTTTTATAGGATCTGGTTTTGGACTTACGTTTCCTGTCGAGGAGCGTCGCTTGGTACGAAGTGAGTATCTTTGGAATCTCCCCATTTCTTATTCGGTAGAACCCGGTAATTTGTACATTGCCTTTTTTGCAGAGGCTGGGGTTCTCGGAGGATTTGCTTTATTGATACTCTTGGGATATATTTTCAATTCTATATACCTGAAAAAGGATATTGTTCTTACTTCAATTTTTATTAGCATTTTGCTTGTTAACTTGGCAGAGGCGTGTTTATTGGCACCAAATGGGGCGGGAGGAATTTTCTTGGGAATTATAGCATGGGCACAAGTAAAGCAAAGGGAAAAAAATAAGATAAACCGCCATAGGGTCATTTATTGAATATCCCCCACAACAATATGATTATATGAAAAAAGTTTTATTTGTCCTTCAAAACTTGCCTTGGTACTATTATAATGCCATAAAAACATTTACTAATGTGTATCAGGTCTCTATTATTGTTACAAAAGAAGATAAAAATGCACCATACTCCTTTCCGGTATCTTCGGAAATTTTAATACACCAGATCAGTAATGCAAGCGATATTAATAACGTCTATAATACCTTCAATCCAGATGTTTTAGTTGTTGGTGGCTGGGGGGGTAAACTTTTTCGTAGCGTTTCAAAAAAAGCAAAGAAAGATGGTAAAAAGGTTGTTATTGGTATGGATAATCCATGGAAGGGAACTTTAAAACAGCATTTATTGTGTGCTTTTTCTTCATTTGCAGTGAGGAATTTATTTACCCACGCTTGGGTTCCTGCTACCAGCCAGTATGAATATGCAAGGCGCCTTGGTTTTACAGATAGACATATTTTAAAAGGCTTATTAACAGGAGATTCAGATTTGTATTTATGCGAAGATACGGAAGTGTTGCAAAAAGAACAGATAATTTTATTTGTAGGGAGACTTCTCGATTGGAAAGGAATTTTAGAACTATACGAAGCCTTTGTATCATTATCAAATGAAAGACAACATACTTGGAGAATGGTTATTATCGGTAATGGCCCAATGAAAGATGCCCTTTTACCGCATAATCAAGTTACTTATATTCCATTTTCTCCGCCGGAATCGGTTGCAGAATACATGAAAAAAAGCAAGATATTTTGTTTGCCAAGTTGGGAAGAGCATTTTGGTGTAGTTGTACACGAGGCTGCTATGGCTGGTTGTGCGCTTATGTTATCCCGTGGCGTGTATTCAAGCGAAATGTTTTTAGTGGAGGGCTACAATGGTTTGTCCTTTCAGCCAAAAGAAAAGGAGGCAATTAAAGCGGCAATATCGCAATTTATTTTCTCGTTTTCGGAGGAGGAAATTGCAGAAATGGGAAAACGTTCCAAAATTTTAGGCTTACAAAATACGCCTGAAATTTGGGCAGCCAGATTGAGCGAACTGTTAAAGGAGTCTAAATAAACCATGCACATTTTACACACCATTGCTGGTCTTAATGTTCATAAAGGTGGTACGACTCGCACGACACCCTACCTTTGTGAGTCGTTGGCGGACTTGGGAGTGCAGGTTTCTCTTATCACCATTGGCATGAAAGAAGAAACATTGTCTTTGCCAGATGGAGACAAAGTGCAGGTTAAAGTTTGTCATCCACAAACAGCATTAGGCGAACGGTTTCAGGTTGCACGCGCATTTGAGGAAACCTTAAAAACCATGCTTCAGCAGCAAAAGCCAGACGTCATCCACGATCACGGGGTATGGCTTTGGAGCAATTGGTTGGTATCAAAGATGGCACATCGCTACAAAATTCCGATGGTCATCAGCCCGCATGGAATGTTAATGCCGGAGTCTTTTTCACACAAAGGCTATATGAAATGGATCAGTTGGCGGTTGTATCAACAACAGATCATACGACGTGCGAATGCACTACATGTAACCTCGGAAACGGAGAAAGTCTCGTTGCCGGATTTGGGCATCACCAACCCTGTTTGGGTCATTCCAAATGCGATTCAACTTCCTTCAGAGATACCGTCTCGGATGCAACAACCCTCCAAGAAAGCATTATTCTTGTCTCGGCTCCATCCAATAAAGGGAATCATGCTCTTGTTAGATGCGTGGAAGGAGGCGAATCCCAAAGGTTGGACTTTGGACATTGTTGGGCCAGATGAAGGCGGTTATGCAGCCGAAGTTCTTAAAAAAATACAGGATTGTGGCCTTACGCATGGTGTTAGGGTTTTGGGGGCGGCGGATGATGTAGGAAAATGGGCGCTTTTTGCGGCATCGGATCTCTTTATTTTACCCTCAAAGAGTGAAAACTTTGGTATTGTAATCGCTGAAGCAATGGCCGCAGGCTTACCTGTAATTACGACAACCGGCACGCCTTGGCAGGTGTTGAATACAGAAAATATGGGGTGGTGGGTTAATCCAGACCTTATTTCATTGAAAGAAGCGATAAAGGACGGGACAGCCATGTCTCCAGAAGTTAGAAATGCAATGGGGCTGCGTGCGCGTGAATATGTCTTGGGCCATTTTACATGGGCGCATGTTGCACGGGGCTTTGCCAAAAAGTATGAATCCTTAACAAGATGAACGTAGAACAGATAACACCCTTAATCCTGACGTACAACGAAGCGGCCAATATTGCGCGGGTTTTGGCACGCCTCACATGGGCCAAGGAGGTGATTGTATTGGACAGCATGAGCGGTGACGATACAAAAACGATTGCGACAGCCTTTCCGAATGTCCGGTTTGTGGAGCGGCCTTTTGATACCCATGCCCTGCAATGGCAATATGGCCATGACCTCGTGGAGACCGAATGGGTTTTGTCGCTGGATGCTGATTATGTCCTCAAGCCAGGGGCGGTTGAGGAATTTAAGCGCTTGTCGGATGACGAAAAGACAAGTGGATTTGAGGCGTCTTTTAAGTATTGCATCTACGAAACCGAGTTAGGCGCTTCGCTCTACCCGCCTCGTGTGGTTTTATATCGCAAAAAAGCGGGACAATACCTACAGGATGGACATACCCAGCGATTGGTTTTAGAAGGTACGCATACGCGACTTGCAACCCCGATCCAGCACGACGACCGTAAAAGCATGAACCATTGGTTAGGCTCCCAACAAAAATATGCACGACTCGAAGCCGCAAAATTGGCCGCTATGCCTTGGAATGAGATGAGCCTGATCCAAAAAATGCGATGGCTCAAAGTACCCGCCATATTGGTCATGCCCTTGTATTGTTTATTGGCCAAAGGTCTTATTTTTCAAGGTAAGGCCGGATGGTTTTATACATGGCAAAGAACTTGTTTTGAGGTAATGCTTTGTCTGTATCTCATGGAAAAAGAATTAAACCCACAATTGAACTAAGATATAAATGTATATACTTGGCATAAATGCGTATCATGGTGATGCTTCGGCGTGTATTCTTAAGGACGGTGTTCTCGTTGCTGCAACAGAAGAGGAGCGGATTCGACGGATCAAGCATTGGGCGGGATTGCCCACGGAGGCCATCAAGTTTTGTTTGAAAGAAGCGGGCATTGCCTTGGACGAAGTGGACATTATGGCCCTTTCGCGAGATCCCATGGCCAAAATTGAGCAAAAGATTTTCCATTCGCTCAAGAAGATGGTGTCTTGGTCTGCGATTAAAGACCGAGCGGGAAACTCCCTCAAAATCAAGCAACTTAAGCAAGAAGTGGCAAACGCTTTGGGATTTTCGGAGCAGGACATCAAGGCGGAATTGCGCTTTGTTGAACATCACCGTAGCCATATTGCGTCCGCCTTCTTTGTTTCTCCGTTCGAAGAGGCCGCCATCCTTTCGGTGGATGGTTTTGGGGATTTTTCCTCCACCATGCGGGCAATGGGCAGCGGCTCACAATTCAAGGTGATGGATAGCGTATCGTACCCACATTCTATTGGGGCATTTTACACCGCTTTTACGCAGTATTTAGGCTTCCCCTATTATGGTGACGAATACAAGGTAATGGGTCTTGCTCCTTATGGTCAACCAACGTTTGTGAATGTGCTCCGCGAAGTTTTGAGGCTTAAAAACAATGGCTTATTTGAACTTAATGGGGACTATTTCCGCCATTTTAAAGAAGGGGTCAGTATGAGCTGGGAAGGCGGAATGCCCCATATTGAGCCGATGTTTTCCGAGTTTATGGTAGAAAGGTTCGGTCCCGCTCGGAAAAAAGAAGACCCATTGACCGATATGCACCGTAACTTAGCCGCCTCTGTTCAACGCATTACAGAAGAGGCCATCTTCCATATGGCGGAAGATTTATACCAAAAAACCAAACTGCCGGAATTGTGCTTAACGGGTGGGGTTGCTCAAAACTCGGTCGCCAATGGCAAATTGGTACAAAACACCTCTTTTAAGAAATTGTTTGTCCCCCCAGCAGGACATGACGCCGGAACGTGTATTGGCGCTGCGCTTTATGTGTGGCACCAAGAAAAAAAAGCAGTTCGAGGCCCATATCAACATCAAGCATATACGGGAGCCACGTTCTCGGACGATCAAATGGCAAAACTTTTGGAGGAAAAAGGGATTCCTTATGAAAGATTAGCCGATGTCGTACTGTTTGATAAGGTTTGTGAAAGCCTGATCAATGGGGGCGTGGTCGGGTGGTTTCAAGGCCGTGCCGAGTTTGGGCCGCGTGCTTTGGGAAATCGCTCTATCTTGGCTGATCCACGACGGGAGGATGCCAAGGACTTGCTGAATGCAAAAATCAAGCGACGGGAGCGCTTTAGGCCCTTTGCGCCTTCTATTTTGAGAGAGGCTGTTCCCGACTTTTTTGAGCAAGATGACGAAGTGCCTTACATGGAAAAGGTATTTAAGATAAAACCCGAAAAACAAGCGCTGATCCCAGCCGTTGTGCATGTGGATGGAACCGGACGTTTGCAAACCGTAGCCGAAAAAGATAACCCACGTTATTATGCCTTGATCCGGCGTTTTGGCGAAAAAACAGGCGTTCCCATTTTGCTTAATACCTCATTTAATGAAAATGAACCCATCGTAAATGGGCCAGAACACGCTTTGGACTGTTATCTCCGGACGAAAATGGACTTGTTGGTTCTGGGAAACCTTGTCGTGACACGAGTCTGAAACATGGTAGGAATCTGAAACACTTTAGGAATTCGGAATGATTCTGTTTATCAATAGAACTTATGCACCAGATACCGAAGCCGTTGGGCAGTTGCTTACCGAACTTGCCGAAGCGCTTGTTGAAAAGGGACATCGGGTTGAGGTATTGGCCACAAATGGGCAGTTTAGTGGAAATAGAAATGGGGTATCCTTGCACAAAGTAGGCGGAGAGCCGGTTTTTTCGCGGGGGAGTTTTTTGTCTCGTGCTTGGTCTTACTTGCGGTTGTATCCACATTTGTACAAAAAAGCGTGGGGTCTCGCCAAGAATGCGCTTGTCATCACCTCTACCGATCCTCCGATGCACTATGTTTTTGCGGTGCTGTTAAAAAAGCTTAGAGGATCGCAATTAATTCATTGGAGCCAAGATTTGTATCCCGAAGTGGCGGAAGAACTGGAGGTACTTAAAAAAGGGGGCTTAACAGCACGTTTTTTTCGCCGACTTTCTACTTGGGCGCTTAGTCAGCAAGACGCAATTATCGCAGTTGGGCGATGTATGAAAGACCGTCTTGTTGCGCGTGGAATTCCGCCTGAAAAAATTGTTGTTATTCAGAATTGGACAGATATCCAAAAAGTTTATCCCATTCCACACGGGTCTAATCCTTTCAGAGGCTTACACCACTTGGGAAAGAAGTTCATTGTGATGTATTCGGGTAATTTTGGGTTGGCACATCCTTTTGATGAAATATTAGAAAGTGCCCGGATTCTCCAAAAACAAAACCCCAATATTCATTTTGTCCTGATTGGCGACGGCCCACGCAAAGCACAAATAGAACAATTTATTCAAGAACAAAATCTGGTTAATGTCCTACTATTGCCTTACCAACCTAAAAAGGTTTTGGCAGAGAGCCTTAGTGCGGCAGACCTCCACTTGGCCACCATGTTCCCCAATCTTTTGGGCTTGGTGGTTCCAAGTAAGGTGTACGGGATCATGGCGGTTGGCCGCCCCGTCATTTTTATGGGTTCTGCGGAGAGTGAAGTAGCACGACTTATTCAGGAAAACAAAACAGGAGACATTTTGGAATCCCTCAGCATCCAAAATCTGGTAGAACGCATCGAGTGGTGGAGCCAAAATGCCTACAAAAGAGAAATTGCCGGACTCAATGCAAGGCAAGCCATTGAGCAAAAAGACCTTTCCAGCGTTGTGCGTCAATTTGAACGTCTTTTTGAACACGTTGCCGGAAAGTCCCTCTTACCCAATCAAAGCCTCTCAATACCTTTGGAACGAGTACGGTAATCCGATTCGATATTGTAAGAAAGGCAATACATACTGTTTATTTCCTAAAACGGCGTCTTCTTCTTTCTGGAAAATAACGCCTGCATCAAGAAAGCCCGTATTAAAAAACCTATACGAAAGGCGAGATTCCACCAACAAGGTATTTACGCGGATCCCTTGCAACATCTCATTCCCATAATCGCTTCTGGGTAGTTGCGGTGTGCTGTTATAGGAAATGGTTGGATCTGCGCCCTCATTTTTATGGTCAGTATTACGTCCACGTTGCACATAGGTGAGCGTCAGATTGCCATATAGCCGCTCGTTGAACAAGTGGTGAATCTTGGTCAGAAATGTTCTGGAGTTTGGTCCAGATTGAAGCCCTAAGATATCGTCTCCGTGCAAATACGCTGTACTGGGGTTAAAATGCGTATATAAAAACGGTCTTGCTGAAGCGGCTTCCATGCGCACGTCTGTTTTGGGCAAGCCTGTCCAATGGAATCCCAATAAACCAGCGTATTTGTTCGCCCAATATCCATTTCGGGCCTTCAATTCACTGCCGTCAAACTCATCCAGAATCATTTGCCCATACAGCCGGACTTTTTTTCGCGTTTGCCAAGCCAATTGTGCCCCGACCAAAGCATTATCGGGGCTGCCTCTGTCGCGCTCCACAGAACGATAAAAAATGATCGGATTAAGGTACGTCAAGTCAAAATTGTATAGCTCTTTTCCGGTTTCGCTCGGACGCGAAAAGACGATGCTCTCAAAAACCGAGACATCCAAGCGTTTTGCAATCCGAAGGGTGAGTTCATGAAACGTGGCAAAACGGCGAGGAATCATGCCATTGGTTAACCTCGGTCTGGAATAATCATCAAAGGCTGCGAAAAGATTGACGTATTGAGCACGTTTTCCAAGGGTGGTACGTATTTGTAATTGGTCGTATTTGGAAGGGTAATTGGACAATAAAAGGCTGTTTACCCCATCTGTCCAACGGTTGTTATCACGACCGAAGCGCACTTCAAAGTGTTTGGAGCGATAGCCAGCAATGCCTGCCGCGTCAAAGTAGTCGTAGTTATCGGTTCTGCCGGCATAGTCTAAATAGTAGAAAAAGTGAGCATGGCGCGGTGGATGGCCGTCTAAATCTGGGTACGGGACTTGCTCCACATTTCCGGAGAGGCGGGTTTCAAAAAAAACGCCTTTCCCGATATGGCCTGCGGCCCTAATCCCCACTGTCCGGCGCCAGACGGTTTTCTGTGTGTTCTCCTTGCCTGTTTCCTCAAAGATCCCCGGCCCCGCCCCAACATAGGCAATGGGGTTTAATTGTATGCCAAAGTCATCTCCTTTTGTTTCCAAAAAGTCATGGTTGTTTTTGTATAAAAACGGCAACCTCTTGTTGAGCCATTTGGCTGAAGGGTCTTGTTTTTCATGGAGATAAAACGAAAGGAGCTTACGGTCTGCCTCGGAGAGTTTTTCTTTTTGGGCTAATACCGTCTGCAAGGCCGTTTTGGCCTCTAATACGGAAATGGGCTGGTGGTTCAAAAAGGACGCTGGCAAAAGGCCATTCGTTTGCTGCCGCTGGAGAAACTGGGACAACTCATCATTGATTTGCAGTAAACCGTCACTTTGTGCTTGAACCGATAAAACCCATAATAGGCACAAGAAGACACTTTTTATTGAGATTCGCATAAACGTTGTGGTTAAAATAAAAGAAGGCAGTATCCAAAAGGAAATGCAAAAACGAATGTTTGATTGACAAACAGAACCAACGACTTAATTGGTCTGGAGGAGAGAGTCGGCTTTCTGAAGGAGGCGGGTTTGCTCCATATCTGGTTTATAAAGCAAGACAAATGCATGTTCGGTCTGCGAAATCAGAACCATTGGCCGGACGTAAATGAGCCAGTCGTTTTGGCCTTTACGAACGGCGGTAGAATCTACATACCCGATTGGAATCCCTGCGGGATAAAATCCATGTGTATAACCAGCCGTTACAATGGTATCACCTTTAGAAACCTTTTCGGTTTTGACAACATGGTCTAACAAAAGGCGATCTGGGCGGTTGCCTTCCCAGCGGATAATGCCGTAAATCTGTTGGGGCTGGATTTTGGCAGCAGCCCTAAACGTGGTATTGAGATAGGGCATCACGATACTATAATTTCGACTTACCAATACCACACGACCAATTAAGCCTCGGTCGCTGATGACTGGCATTCCTTTCTCGATACCTTGGTTGCTACCAACATTGATGGTCAGGAGGTTGTTGCTCTTGGTAACGTCTCGTGACACAATTTGTGCAGCAACACGCGGATATTCTGCCCATTTGGATTTTAGGTTGAGTAAGCCGCGCAAACGCTGGTTTTCTATTTCTTCTTCTAATAAACGGGCTAAGCGGCTGGAGAGGCGTAGGTTATTGGCGCGTAGTTGGTCGTTTTCATTTAACGCATTTACGTATCGTCCCACCCATGCAAATGCACTTTCTACCCGCGAAGTAAATTCCAAAGAAGTACTCCGCAAGGACAAAAAGACCTCATACTGAACGCCCAAGAGGACGGTCAGTGAGGTGAGGAGCAAGACCGCTAAAAAGACAAAGTCTCGGATGCGATCCCAAAGACGCATAGTAAAACAGCGGTAAAGGTTAAAGGAGAGCGGGACACCAAAAAGCATCCCGCACCATGTCAACTTACGACGGTTTCGTAATATTCTAAGTTCTCAAGTACTTTTCCGGTTCCACGAACCACAGCGGTTAGCGGATCCTCCGCGACATATGCGGGCAACTCAGCTTGGCGGCGGATGCGCTGGTCAAGGCCACGCAAAAGTGCGCCACCTCCCGTAAGCATAATACCACGTTCCAGAATATCCGCCCCCAATTCTGGAGGGGTACGCTCTAATGCACGAACAACAGCGGCAACAATTTGATCTACAGGGTCTTTAATCGCCTCCCGAACATCTTCGGACGAAATGGTTCGGATTTTCGGAATGCCGCTCACCAAGTCACGGCCTTTTACCGAGAGTTCCAACTCTGGATCCAACTCTACGGCGCTACCCACCTCGCACTTGATTCGCTCGGCGGTGCGCTGTCCGATCAAGAGGTTGTGATTACGACGGAAGTATTGCACCAAGGCATTGTCCAACTGATCTCCCGCCAAACGGATAGATTCATCAATAACAATCCCCGAAAGGGCAATTACGGCGATCTCGGTAGTTCCTCCCCCGATATCAACAATCATATTCCCGACAGGCTCGTGTACGTCCAATCCAATCCCAATAGCGGCGGCCATTGGCTCGTCTATTAGATAGACTTGGCGTGCGCCGGCATGTTCGGAGGAGTCTCGCACGGCGCGTTTTTCCACCTCCGTAATGCCGCTAGGTACACAGACTACCATACGGCGGATGTTGGTGTACCACTTCGTTTGTACCTTCATGATCAGACGTTTGATCATCTGCTCGGCGACGTCAAAGTCTGCAATAACGCCATCTTTGAGCGGGCGGATGGTTTCAAGGTCTTTGTGGGTACGTTCGTGCATTTGTTGCGCCTCGTGACCGATGGCCACAATTTTGCGCGTGTTGCGATTGACCGCTACAATGCTCGGTTCGTTGAGGACGATGCCGCGTCCACGGATGTAGATGAGGGTGTTGGCAGTACCCAAATCTATAGCTACGTCGGTAGCAAAACTACTAAAGATGCCCATGAGTCGTGATTAATCTGTTCGGTGGTTGACAGTGGGTGTGTTATCGGATACAGGGGGAAATTCCTTGCACAAATGCAGACTTTAAGATACAACATTTAAAGGGACAAAGGGCAAGGTAAATCGAATACTTAATCAAGATGTAAGATAATTAATTTCAATGCCTGAAATGGCGCTTTGCCGTAAAAACCATCGCTAAATTTTGTTGATTTGCGGCCTCAATCACTTCTTCATCTCTAATCGAGCCGCCGGGTTGGATGGCGGCGGTTGCTCCGGCCTTCGCTGCGGCCAATAAACCGTCGGCAAAAGGGAAAAAAGCATCGGAGGCCACCACACAGCCCGCAAAGTCGAGCGCTTCTTTTTGGCCTTTCATGACGGCAACCTCGGAGGCGTCTATACGGCTCATTTGCCCCGCACCGATGCCCAAGGTCATGCCGTTTTTTGCGTAAACAATCGCATTGCTTTTAACATGTTTTGCGATCCGCCACGCAAAGTCTAAATCCAACCATTCCGTGTTGGTGGGTTGCCGATCAGTCACGACCACATAATGCTTTTTTGCATCCTCGATAGAGCGCAAGACCGAGTCCCTGCTTTGTACCAACATGCCCCCAATGACCGAGCGAATATCCGGCGCGTGGTCAAAACGAGCGGCTTGGTTCATTTGTATGATGCGCCTATTCTGTTTTTTGCTTAACAAGGCCATCGCTTCTTCGTCGAAAGACGGTGCAATCACCATTTCGGTAAAAATCTGGTCTATGGCTTGAGCCGTCGCCAAGTCCAAAGGGCGGTTAACCGCCACAATCCCGCCAAAAGGAGACTGGCGATCGGTAGAATATGCTTTTTTGTAAGCTGCCGAAAGGACGTTGGCCGTCCCAACGCCACAAGGATTGGTGTGTTTCAGGATGGCTGCAGTTGGCCTTGCGTCCTTAAATTCGTCTATGAGGGAGAGTGCCGCGTTCAGGTCTAAAAGGTTGTTATAGGACAATTCCTTGCCATGCAATTTTCTAAAATAACGGTCTGGATGTCCAAAAAAAGCAGCTCGTTGGTGCGGGTTTTCGCCGTATCGAAGGGCTTGTACAAGGGGCAAATTCACCTGAAGCGGACGTTCAAAAATGGTGTCTTCGGTCTTTGGGTGCGATTTAATGAAGTACTGGGCAATCGCTGTATCATAAGCCGCTGTATGTTCAAAAGCTTTTGTGGCCATTTGGCGACGAAACTCCAAGGGCAGGGCGTTCTGGTTTTCTTCCAGTAGTTGGGCGACCGTGTCGTAATCCTGAGATGAGGTAACGACCGTGACAAAGAAGAAGTTTTTGGCCGCTGCACGAATCATGGTTGGGCCGCCAATGTCAATATTTTCGATGGCTAAGGCGTCTGTAATCACTTCTTGGGAGGTCGCTTTCTCGAACGGATAGAGGTTCACCACGACCAAATCTATGAGTTTTGAGCCTATTCCCCGAAGTTGCACCAAATCGTCTGGGTTGTTACGACGAGCCAGAAGACTTCCATGAATGTTGGGGTGTAGGGTTTTGACTCGCCCGTCCATAATTTCGGGAAAGCCCGTGATTTCAGAAACGTCTCTCACCTGAAGACCAGCCTCGCGGAGGGTGCGTGCCGTGCCGCCCGTAGAAATGATTTCGATACCACACTGCGCTAAGCGCTGCGCAAATGGAACCAAATTGGTTTTATCGGAAACGGACAAAAGGGCACGTGAAACCGTTTGTAGGTTTTCGACCGCTGGTAGTGATTTTGGGTAGATCATCTTTGGTAGCAAACGAAGTTTTCGGAAGGTAAGATAGAAAAAAGCGTGTCTGGGAGCGAATCCTTGGTTTCAAGATCGTATGAGGATTTTATCTGGTAAGGCTTTCAAAAACAAGGAATTGTTGAGGCGGAAAGAAGAAAACCGCTTTTATGGCTTTGGGCAAAGTTTTGATCGGTGGTAGCCACGGGGTAAAAGGCCATCTATAATGACCGTTCGCTGTTCTGTAATGTGTACACGCTGTTCCGCAAACAATTGGAGTGCTTCTGGAAAGATGCGGTGTTCCTTAAAAAGTACACGGGCTGCGAGCGTTTCAGGGGTGTCGTCTTGCCTGACGGGAACGGGTTCTTGCAAAACAATAGGCCCCGTATCGTACTCGGAATCCACAAGATGCACCGTTGCACCTGTCCAGCGGACACCATGTGCCAGAACAGCCTCGTGTACCCGATGTCCATACATGCCTTTTCCACCAAATGCGGGTAATAAAGACGGATGGATGTTTAAAATCCGGTTTGGAAAAGCACTTAGAAGTGGCGTTGGGATTTTGCGTAAGTACCCCGCAAGTGCAATAAAATCAACATGATATTGTTGTAGGATATTCATTAATTGTTGCACATAAATCGCCTCTTCCGTGAAGTCACGGGGGTTTAGGGAAAAAGACGGTATGCCACACTGCTTGGCACGTTCGTGTATGCCGGCAGTTCCTACATTACTGATGACCACACAAAGACGAGCAGTGAGTTTACCCGCTGCAATGGCTTGTGCAATGGCTTGGAAGTTGGAACCGCTACCAGAGGCAAAAACCGCAAGGTTCATCTTCAAATCCCTACAAAAGACTGAATGATGGAGTGGAATATCCATGCGCCGTCGGCAGATCCTAAAAGGGGTTCTATATGCCGCTCCGGATGGGGCATCATGCCCAGAACATTCCCACGCGCATTGATGATGCCTGCGATGTTATGGCGCGATCCATTCGGGTTTGCTTCCTCGGTGATTTCACCTTTTGAGGTTGCATAACGAAAAACCACCCGATTTTCGGCCTCCAATTCGGCAATCGTTTCGTCGTCGGCATAATAATTTCCATCCCCATGCGCAATCGGAATCTCCAGAACTTGGCCTTTGGTTAGCTGGTTGGTAAAAGGGGTTTGGTTGTTCTCCGTCCGCAAGTAGGTGGGCTTGCAAATGAAGCGCAAGTCGCGGTTACGTCCCAACCCACCGGGTAAGAGGTGGGACTCACAAAGCACCTGAAAGCCATTGCAGATACCAATGACCAAGCCACCGCCCTCGGCAAAATCGGTAACGGCCTTCATAATGGGCGAAAATCGGGCAATTGCACCACTACGTAAATAATCACCATACGAAAAGCCACCCGGTAAGAGGACAACATCCACCTTGCTTAGGGACGTATCTTTGTGCCAGATAAAATGAGCCTCTTGGTTTAAAAGGTGTTTTATACTGTGGTAGGCGTCGTGGTCACAATTTGAACCGGGGAATACAACGATACCAAACGAAACGGCCATGAAAGGAATATTTGGTGCTAAAAACGTGAACGGAAAAGAAGTTAAAATTGAACAGGTGCTTGATGCTATGAACTTTCGGTCTGTTTATACACAAGAGTGTAAAAAGGACAATAGTTTTTTTGAATTGGGCGATTTGGGCAAAATCAAGAAGAATTTGCTGTTCATGGATAGTTTCGGGGATATTAGGTCAGCTTGACCATTTGCAACTATAACAAAAGAACGCAAATTTTTTTAAAGGTTTTGTTAAGTCTGGTTTTCGGTATTACCTTTGTCGGTAAATCTGTAACCTAACGGAAAAGATCTCGTGTAAAGAAACCATGTCCTTCCGATGTTATGAATGTGATTTTTATGATGATTAAATTTTTAAAGTTTTGGACTTGGCTTGGTGTGTTGTGGGTGTGTTACGTAGGCGTAGCAGCACAAACACCCCAAAAACTAACCCTTAGAAATGCTATCCAAACAGCGCTAAGCAATAGTGCAGCCCTTCATAAAGCCGAAAATGCGGTTGCTATCCAGCGGGTCGCTGAGGCGCAAGCCTTAGATGTGTTTTTACCCTCGGCACAAGCCAGTGCCAATCTTAATCCGGGTTATGGCCGGAGTTTTGACCAAACCACCATCAATTTTTCCTTTTCACCTTCACTTTCTAGCGGCGTATCGGCGAGTGGAGGGATTGTGCTATGGCAAGGAGGCTATTGGAACCGGTTGTTATTTGGGGGAAATGCCCAAGCGCCAGCATATCTTCAGGCCAAGCGCCAAACCGATGCCAGTGAGTTGACGGTTCAGCGGGCACGCGAAAACATTATCTTTGCGGTGGCCTCTGGTTATTTAGACGTCATTCGGAACCAAGAACAAATACGGGTGGTGGAGGAAAATCTTGCAGCGCAAAAACAACAGTTGGTACGTATTCAACAATTTGTTCGGGGCGGGGTGCGTGCGGAGTCGGATGCACTACAACAACAAGCCTTGGTGGCGCAGGCAGAACTCCAGTTGTTGAACCAGCAATTGGCCTACGAACGTGCAAAAACACGCCTAATCCAAACCTTAGAAGTAGATCCCTTTGTGGTGTACGACTTTGAAATTCCAGATATGGGAACAGCAAGCTTATTGAAAGAGAACTATAATGTTGAATTGATGATTCGCACAGCACTTCAAAACCGTATGGATATTCAGGCTCAGAAGGCAACCATCGAGGCCAATCAGATGAATATGGACTTGATCCGTGCGAATCGAATGCCTACGCTGAATTTGGGCGGTAGCGTCAGTACGCAATATTCGAGCCGTGGAGATGATAATATTTTTCGTCAACTATTGGATAACCGTAATTTTGGAGTGGGTTTTACGTTGTCTTGGACGATTTATGACCGCAACCAAATTCGGCGCTCTTTAGAAATGGCACGTTATCAGGCCGAAAATGCGGTCTTAGACCTTCGGAACTTAGAACAATCGGTGGCTTCTGAAGTCCGTCAAGCACATTTGGACTATTTAAATGCGGATAAACAACTTCAAGTGGCGGGGGTTCAGGCGAGTTTTCGGAAGCAAGCCTTAGAGGTCGAACAGAACCGCTATAATCTGGGGGCTTCTACACTAACCGAATTGACGCAAGCACGTGCAGGATTGGTGGAGGCGCAAAGCCAACAAATTCAGGCAAAGTATGGCTTGGTATTCCAAAAACAGGTCTTGGAGTATTATATAGGTCGTATTAAGCCGGAAATGTCGCTCATTCCAAATTCAAAATAAACCCAATTGCTGGCGAATGTACTGTGTAAGCCAGTTCTCAAATCATAAAAACATGGCAGCAAAACGCAATACGACCCGAAATCTGCTCCTTGTAAGTAGTGTCGTGATCGTGCTATTGGTCGTCGTCCTCTGGATGTTCAAGGATCGAAACACCGAAGAAGGAAAAGAAATAGAGTTGGCGAATGTAGAGCGCCGCGACATCACACAAGTGGTTACTGCTTCCGGAAAAATCCAGCCGGAAGTGGAAGTGAAAATTTCTCCCGACGTATCGGGCGAGATTGTTTTCCTTGCCGTGAAAGAAGGGGATTGGGTGGAAAAAGGAATGTTATTGGCTCGGATAAAATCGGATTTTTATGCCGCACAAGTTGAGCAGACCGAGGCTGGTGTCTCCCAAGCTAAGGCTGCTTTGGCGCAGTCTCAGGCACAGTTTATGGGTGCAGAATTGGACTATAACCGCCAAAAAGACCTGTTCGAGAAGGGAGTGATCCCCAAGAGTACTTTCGAGGCCGCACAGACGCAGTTTAACATTGCCAAGGCCAATACCGATGCCGCCAAGTTTGCCGTCCAAAGTGCCGAGGCTCGCCTCCGTGAAGCCCGTGAACAATTGAACAAAACCTCTATTTTTGCGCCGATGAGCGGCGTGGTAAGCCAGTTGAATGTGGAGTTGGGCGAGCGTGTGGTGGGGACAAGCCAAATGAGTGGAACCGAGATGATGCGCATCGCACGCTTAGACCAAATGGAGGTGCAAGTGGATGTGAACGAGAACGATGTGGTAAATGTGGCTGTCGGGGATACGGCGAATGTATCGGTGGATGCCTATCCAGAGCGCGTGTTTAAAGGGGTAGTAAGCGAAATCGCAAACTCGGCCCGCACCACCGGAACAGGAACCCAAGACCAAGTCACCAATTTTCCGGTAAAGGTTCGCCTCGTGGGGCAAGCGCCGATCACAAAAGAAGGGGTGCAACGCAGGCTAAATCCCATTCCCAGCCCAGAAGAAACGCCCGTACAAGTAACCCAAGCTGAGTTCCGGCCCGGCATGAGTGGCACGGTAGATATTTCTACGGATACTATTATTAATGCGGTGGCCGTCCCCATTCAGGCTGTTACGGTACGTGACTATGCAAAACCCAAAGGCAAACAGGCCAAAGGAAGTACCAAAACCGAAGAGGAAACGCCTGCGGATGTAGCAAACCCAAATCCCGTTAAGAAAAAAGAGGACTTGCGAAAGGTGGTTTTTGTGATGCGAGATGGGAAGGCACATATGGTACAGGTGGAAACAGGGATTGCGAATGAAACCCATATCGAGATTAAATCCGGTTTATCGGGTACGGAAAAGGTGATTATTGGACCGTATAGCATCGTAAGCCGTGAATTGGAAAATGGTGAAGCGGTACGTACCCGCAAGACAGACAATAAGAAAAATTAATATGACCTACCCGTCGGCGAAGGCTTGACCGAAATACCAAACCGCAGAAAAAATGGCAGAACCGTTGATCAGCATCCGTGAGATGACAAAGATCTATGTAATGGGCGATCAGGAAGTGCGTGCCTTGAACGGGGTTTCTTTGGATATCTATCCCAATGAATTTGTAGCGATCATGGGGCCATCGGGGTCGGGAAAGTCCACGATGATGAACATGGTCGGCTGTTTAGACACGCCAACCGCTGGCACGTATATGCTCAATGGGCAAGATGTGAGCAAGATGCGGGACAACGAATTGGCGGAGGTGCGCAATCGTGAAATAGGTTTCGTTTTCCAAACCTTTAACCTGATTCCTCGGATTAGCATCTTGCAAAACGTGGAACTTCCCTTGGTCTATGCGGGGATTAAACGTTCCGAGCGGCGCGATCGGGCACAACATGCCTTAGACAGTGTGGGTTTGGGTGACCGCGTGAATCATAAACCTAATGAACTTTCGGGCGGACAACGACAGCGTGTGGCTATTGCAAGAGCCATCGTTACTCGTCCTTCGTTGATCTTGGCGGATGAGCCGACAGGGAACTTGGATACCCGCACCAGTGCGGAAATCATGCGGATCTTCGAAGCGCTTTACCGTGCAGGAAATACCGTAATAATGGTTACCCACGAGGAAGACATCTCGCACCATGCCCGAAAAATTGTGCGGTTCCGTGATGGGGTGGTGGAAGATATAGAAACGGTTTCAAATCCGCTTTTGGCAAACGAGGAAGTGGCGCTGCTTTAAAGAATAGGGGCTTTTGGGTGGTGGAAGGTTGTTTTTACTTCGTTAGATCACTTTGCTCATGTAAAACACCCAGAAAGATCAGCAATATTAACCCATAAACAGACATTTTGCCTAAATGGTTTTAAAAGATAATGTGTGCATGGGTCTATTTATTTTAATAAAAACGCCACAAATGTTGAATTTACGGCGTTTTTGATATGCTGAATGTTTTTAATGTGCAATTCCTAAGTGGTTGGCAATCCTTTTTTGTTAAACCACCTCTCAATTTCCTCTGG
>Ga0209573_1000496_pt1 | contig 82148 bp, 64 predicted proteins | sample TNRBio252014_DNA_FD_185870 | JGI IMG/M metagenome (GOLD analysis project Ga0209573, IMG submission 185870) | Wastewater treatment Type I Accumulibacter community from EBPR Bioreactor in Madison, WI, USA - TNR Reactor_6/25/2014_ DNA (SPAdes)... | ecosystem: Engineered > Bioreactor > EBPR >... | reverse complement strand
TTACGCGAGGTGTCGCGGTAGGGAGCGAGGCGTTTGTAGAAGCGGTGTTTCAGAGCCACCGCCCGCACTTTGGTCCACGCCGAGAGACGGGAGGGCGGTTCTTGGATGGTGACACGCGGAGGGTTGCGGAAGGCCTGCGAACCTTGCGTGATTTGCGTATTCCAAAGCCTAAGCCGGATGATTCACGGGGTTTCAGTGCGAATCGCTGAGAAGGTTGATTCTGCTGTGCCCCAGTTGCCTTGGCGCTTCAAGTTTTGGAGCGTTGTGGCGGCGATATTCATGGGTCGTTCAGTGACTAGAGCCAATCGCGCCAACGGTAAACGAGGTGGCCGATTTCCTCGTGGAGCCAGAAGGAAAGCACCTGGGGGCCGGCGAGGCCGGGGAGGTGGAACCATTCGATTTCGTCATCGCGGAGGCGGTGGCTGGTGAAGTTGCAGGGAGCGGCGATGACGGTGAGGCCGACTTTTTCAAAGGTGGCCTTGGCTCGGCTCATGTGATAGGCGGAGGTGACGAGGATGATCTGCTTCCAGCCTTTTTCTTTGGCGATAGCGGCGGTCTTGACTGCTTCATCGCGGGTGTGGGCACAGGGGTTGAGAGCGATGATGTCTTCGTCTGCGGTTCCAGGGGCATTCTTGAGCTCCCAGTTTCGTGCGCCTTCGGATTCGGCGAGTTTTTGGCCACCCCGCTTCACTGTGCCGCCCCCAAAGACCAGATTTGGGGCCTTGCCTTGCTGAAATAGGGTGTGTGCGGTTAGGAGTCGGTCGCCAGCGTCTTTGAGGTGAATGCCAGCGGGTTCAAGCACGGAGGGCTCGGTGCCGCCGCCCAGGCAGACGATGGCATCGCTGGCGGGCAGGGCATCGATTTGGACGGAGAGCCACGGATGCTCTAACCTTCGCATGAGGCTGGAGGGTAGGGCGGTGCAGAGCGTCAGGGAGAGTAGAAGCCAGGCCGTGCCAGGCACAATCAGAGGGCACCAGCGGCGTCGCCAGGCTTGACGGAGAGTCCAGACCGTGAGCAGTAGCCAGGCCAGGCTCAGGGGATGGAGAAAGTGCAGGGCGCTGCGCAGGAGGGTATCGGCCATTGGGACAATGTAGCTGCGGGATGCTGGAATTGGCAAGGTTTCGCCGCAACTTCGTTCAGGCGTCGGCGTTTACTGTTCCTATTCCATGCCTGGCCCAAACTTGATCGAACTGATTGTACGCTCCGCCTCCGTAGCGGGTTGCCGTGATACGGCGCACCTCCGCACAGCGCTGGAAGATGCGGCTGACCGTCGCCAGCCTTTGGTGGATCGAGTGTTGGATGAAAATGTGGTGGATGAAGAGCGCTTCTTCCAGGAGTTGGCCGCCGCGTTGAATTTGCCCTACATTGCTGAAGGGCAGACGGATCCGCAGGATGGACTGCACAATCGATTCCCGGCGCGATTAGCGCTACGGCATCGCATTTTTCCGACCCATGTCACGGGCATGGAGGCGACCTTGCTGACCTACAATCCCTTTGATCTCGGGGCGCGTCAGGCGGTGGGACAGGATCTGCGCAAGCGGGTGCACTGGCAGTTGGCCAGTAGGCATCGGATTTTGGAGGCGCTGCATCAGGGCTATGGGGTGGGCGCAGAAAACTTTGAGCAACTGTTGGAGGGCCGCGAAGCTGGCGATGATGACGATGAGTTGAAGCAGGAGGTGAACGTCCTGGACGCCGATGATGAAGAGGCGACGGTGATGAACTTTGTGAACCAAGTCTTTCGCGAAGGCCTCAAGGAGCGCGCAACAGACATTCACGTGGAGCCGCTGGAGCGCGATCTGCGCATCCGCTACCGTATTGACGGCAAGTTGATCGAGGTGCCGGTGCCGCCGAACATGCGACTGCTGCAAAATTCGCTGGTCTCTCGCCTGAAGATCATGGCGCACCTTGATATCGCGGAGCGCCGTCTGCCGCAGGATGGCCGTATCAATTTGGAGTTGGATGGAGAGCCGATCGATGTCCGTGTGGCGACGATCCCATCGGTGAACGGTGAGTCCGTGGCGTTGCGTCTTTTGACCCGCAAGAAATTCGACATGGCCGCCCTGGGGCTGGATGCGGCGACGGAGGCGATCATCCGCAAGCAGTTGGCGCAGCCAAACGGCATCATCCTGGTGACCGGTCCTACTGGTTCCGGGAAGAGCACGACGCTTTATACCTTCCTGAAGGAGCTGAACACTAAGGATCGACGCATTGTAACGATCGAAGATCCGGTGGAAAATAAGCTGGATGGAGTGGTGCAGATCGCGGTGAAGCCGGAGATTGACCTGACCTTTGCTGCGGGCTTGCGGTCCATCCTGCGTGGTGATCCGAATGTGATCATGGTCGGGGAAATGCGCGACCAAGAGACGGTGGAGATCGCGATCCGTGGTGCGTTGACGGGTCACTTGGTCTTTTCTACGCTGCATACGAACGATGCCGTCGGTGGGATCTCGCGTCTGCTGGACATGGGGATCGAGCCGTTCATGATTTCGTCTTCCGTTCGGGCCTTCCAGGCGCAGCGACTGGTGCGCACGCTTTGCCCGCATTGCAAGGAGCCGACGTCGTATGAAGAGAGTTATCTGAAGGCGATCGGGTTCCCTCTGGAGTGGCGGGATCGGATGTCAAAACCGGTGGGTTGTCGGTCCTGCCGCAATACGGGTTTCACGGGGCGGTTGGCCATCATGGAGATCTGCTGCATGTCAGAGGGGCTCCAAGAAAAAATCAACACCCGTGCGACATCGATGGAGCTAAAGGCCCAGGCGCTGAAGGACGGCATGGTGCCGATGCGCTACTATGGCTTCCGCAAGGCGGCTGAGGGCATCACGACGTTGGAAGAGGTGATGACGGTCACTGCCGCGAGTGAGTGATCGATTCTGGAGTTTGCGTGTGGAGTGAGGTGGGGTAGAGTTGTCGTTATGAGTCGTCCTGATCAGTCCGACAGAGTTGCGGAATCTCCGTCTGGAGCCTTTTGTGGGTCGCGCCAGACCGAAGAGCATGGTCGCTTGTGGAAGGCGATTGCGGATAAGGTGGAGCAAGATCCCGAACTCCTTCAGATTCCGCTAGAGAATATTAACCGCTGGTCTTCGTCAGGATTGAGCGGGACACCAAAATTGGCGAAGTGGGAAGCCATGATTTGTGCTGCAAGGGACGAGCCTGTGAAGATGTCTGTCCTCCTGGCGTTTCTGCGCAGTGATTCAGATGAATCTCTCCACATGAAAGGGTTTGATCCGTTTCCTGGCGTCCTGTCCACGGATGAACTTGATGAGATCCAATGCATATCGGCGCACTGAAACATCTACTGTCAGTCGTTCGTGCCATCCAGCCGGATGGTGCGGTGATTGTTTTTGGTTCCGCATCTTCGTTGGCGACATTCCCAGAGGAGGGTGGAGACGGTGGGGTGTTACAGTCCACGTATGATGCAGACCTTATTCCAGAACCCTATTCGGATCTGATCGCAAAGGCTCTGTGGGAGGCGGTCGGAAAGCAGCGATCTTTCAGCCAGTTGCACGGCTACTACGCCGACATTGTTCGCCCGGAGGCCTTTGAGCAATTCCCGCCGGGTTGGCGGGATCGCTTGGTTCCTTTGGATGGGTTTGATCGTGTGTGGTGCTTGGAGCCACACGATATGGCTGCGGCGAAGTGTCTGGCAGGTCGTCCGAAGGACATCGAGCAATTGGGTGGCCTAGCTGCGAAGGGAAAGATCGATCTGGATCTCGTGCATCAGCGGTTGTGGAGCATGGATCTGGTGGAAAAGATGATCGTCCATACCCAGGCATCCCTCCAACGGGTGCGTGAGCGTGCGGCGGAGATCGTCGCAGTACTGAGTGAGAAGTCCCTGCCTTCCTGATTTCTTGCCGAATTTTTTGGGCGGGCTGCTGACTGGGGTTGCTCACGGGGGCGCTTTTCTGAAATCGTCGCTTACCCCCGGCAGCAGGGCTGCCAGCGGGTTAAAGCGACAGGAGCCTGCCGCAGTCCAAGGTGGCTGCGCCACCCCAGAGACTGCGCGCAGCCAGCTGCCGCTTTTGGGAGCCAGCCTGCTGGTGGGCCGGGTCTGGGGGGGATCGGTGCTGGGCGGCTCTGCCTTCGGGGGGGCGGTTCGGGGTAGCTATCGCGAGCCATCGTCTCCCACCACCGTGCAGCCTGCTCCTGCTCCTGGGGCTGGAATTGGCCTGTCCTCCGCAACCATTTACGGCAACCGTGCAACTTCACGCAACCAATGCGCTTTTCCGCCGTTTCTGCATAGTTCAAGTCTTTGCCCGAACGCGCCCCGTCCTGCCCCATCCATGCCCGCCTTTGCCTATACCGCCCTAAATACCTCCGGAGAACAAGTCGCCGGAACCCTGACTGTGGGTTCGCGGGCGGAGGCTTTTCGGCGATTGGAGTCGCAGTCGCTGACGCCAGTCCAGGTGAAGGAACAGGCCGGCGATGCGAAATCGAAGGCGGCACAGGCCGCGAAGGCTGAGGCGGATAATCAGCCAGTTCGGCTGAAGCGGGCTCAACTGATCCTCTTTACCGAAGAATTGGCGGACCTCATTGATGGGGGATTGCAGATCGATCAGGCGTTTCGCGTCATGCAGGAGCGGCAGGAGTCGGTGGCGGTGCAAAAGGTGGCGGGGATCCTGCGCGATCAGGTTCGGGAGGGGGCGACGGTATCGAAGGCGCTACGCAAGGCTTCGCCGTCCTTTGACGATCTGTATTGCAACCTTGTGGCAGCAGGGGAGGTCAGCGGCTCAATGACCAGCGTTCTGCGGAGATTGGCCAGCAATCTGACGGTGATGGCGGAACTCCAGTCCAAGGTCACACAGGCGATGATCTACCCGGCCTTTCTTACCACGGCGTGTATCGGCCTGATGATCGTCTTCATGACCTTCATGGTGCCACAGATCACCGATCTTTTAGGTAAGTCAGGCCAACAATTGCCGACGGCGACGCAGTTGCTGATCCATTTCAATAACTTCATTGGCAGTTGGTGGTGGGTGATTTTGATCATCCTGACGATCGGGTTTTTGCTTTTCAAAGGCCACATCGCCACGCCGAAGGGGCGGCTGTGGTGGCACGAGACGCTGTTTAAGCTGCCATTGTTTGGTCCGGTCATCGGGGCGCGCTTCTATGCGCAGTTCGCGCATTCTTTGGGCAATCTGGTGAACAATGGCGTCCCGCTGCTGAATAGCATCAAGCTGGTCTCCAAGATGACGCCGAACATTTTCATGCAAGGTCTGCTGGGCAAGACGGCGAACTTCGTTGCCGAAGGGGCCTCCACCTCCACTGCCCTGCGCAAGACCGGCGGCTTCCCGATGATGCTGGTGGACATGCTGGCTGTCGGCGAGCAGACAGGACAGCTCGGCAAATCGCTGGAAAAATGCGCGAGTCGCTACGACAAGGAACTGGATCAGAAGATCAAGCGGATGACGGCGATGATCTCCCCCATCATCATCGTTTTCATGGCTGTGATCGTGGGCGTCGTCGCCTGGTCGATCATTTCTGCTGTCTTCCAGTCCGTCAGCGGCATTCGCGGACGAGTTTAACTTTTTACCCACAACTCCAATGAAACAGACCCATGCTATCCATCGCGCTGCGATCCTTCGTCGCAGCGCCTTCACCCTCATCGAAATCGTCATCGTTTTGACCATCATCTCCATCCTCGGGGCGGGTGTCATCTTGATGACCAAGGGCTACATTGACACGGCCAAGGAGACTCGGGTGCAGTCAGACATCGATAAAATCATGTCCGCCCTCCAGATGTATGAAGCGCGCAATCTGCGCATGCCCACCACCGATCAAGGCCTGAAGGCGCTCGCCGAAAAGCCGACCACCGAACCCATTCCTGAGCGCTGGACCACGTTGATGGAAGAAGTGCCCAAAGATCCATGGGGCCAAGACTACAAGTACAAGAACCCCGGAACGAAGTCCAAAAAGGGCTATGACGTTTGGACGGTCGGCCAAGATGGTATCGATGGGAACGAGGATGATCTGGGTAACTGGAAGGCGACTGCGGCCGCGAAGTAAGCCCAAGGCCAATGAAACATGAACACGCCCGCATCCATCTGCCCTCCTTGCCGTCGGCCCCTCAGTGGCTTGGCGGGGGGCAGTCGTGAGCGGTGCGCTGCCTTCACTTTGGTTGAGATCGTCATCGCCCTCACGGTGGTGACGATCATCGTTGCGGGCTCGATCCCGACCTTCCGAGGTCTGCGGGATGAACAAATCGCGCGTGAACCCGTGCAATCCCTGGCGAGGCTGGCCAAAGAGGCGCGGTTGCGGGCGATGAAGGAGAAGCGGCCCTACCAGATCGCCTTTTACAGCACGGGTTTCACGGCATCGCGCCACTTCAATCCCTATCTCCAGATGCAGGAGCTCTCTGAATTCATGCAGGAGACAACCTTGGCCTCACAGGCAGATCAGGACGGGGATGAGGAAGAAGTGCAGGAGGGCCTGAAGGAACCGAGCACGGAGCTGCCCTTGGCCCCGCCACCGAAGAAGGCAGACAATCAATGGAGCGAGGCCTACACACTGCCGCAAGACACGCATTACTCCATCCAGTTTTGGCACGAGCAGGAACCCGTCTTTATTGAGGGGGAGCAGGTGAAGCTCTGGGTCTTCCAGCCGAGTGGGATCTGCCAACCACTGACGATGCTGTTGGATCGTCCGTCGGCGAGTTTTGAAGTGCAGTTCGGCGCGCTGACGGCGGATATCGTCAAAGAGAAGTCTGACCTCAAATGAACGCACCACGCGGCTACATTTTGATCGAGTTGGTCATCGCCATCGCCATTTTTTCGATTGCGGTGTTGGGTTTGGCCAAGTCTCTGAATGCGGCGATGGAGGTGGCAAATATTTTGGCCAAGGACAATGCCATTCGCATCGGGATGCGCTCTTTTGTGGAGGAGATTCGCGGCAAGACGCTGCAAGAGCTGAACACGACGGTGGAGGATCCCGTGCTTGGCGTCACCTACACGAGTCATACGGAGCCGATTAGCCTGAAGACCACGCGTGGAGAGACGCTGGCAGACATGTATAATTTGAAGGTCGTTGCCAACTACACGGCAGCGGGTGAACCCCGGGAGGACAGCATCGATTTGTATGTTTACAAACCCGCCACCAAATAGCCTGCGCTGCCCTACGCCCGCCCGACGTGCCTTCACGTTGATCGAGGTGGTGCTGTCGTTGACGATCCTGACGCTGATCACAGGCACGCTCTTCGCGATCATTCGTGGCGCGGTGAAAGGTGCGGCTGAGATCCAGTTGGTGCAGCGCGAGAACGACTCCATCAACCGTTTCTTGGACCTTTGCCGCAAGACGTTTTCAACCTTGCCCAGTACCGCCACGCTTGAGCTGACGCCACTGGATTCAGGGGAGGGTGCGGCACAGGAATTGGTGATCACTGGGGCACCTGGATGCTTTAGCTTTGGATTGCAGCCATTTGCGTATGGGGCGACGACCCTGGGGCTGCGCATCGATCCTGATGGCGCGATGGATGCGAATGGTGCGCCGATTTATTACCTGAGCCTTACCCGCCCCGACCTGATTCCCAAGACGGATGATAATGACATGGTATTGGGTCAGGAACTGACGGGCCTAGCCGCGCCGGATGAGCAGGGACGCAATTGGATGCCGTTGCTGCCGGACGTGATCAATCTGCACTGGCGCTTCTACGTCCGCAAAGAGGACGTTTGGTATGAGGAATGGGCGAAGACTGAGTGGCCGGATGTCATTGAACTCCAGCTCACGATGAAGGACCGCATGAACCCCATCCGCATGGTCTTTAGTGTGCCGATCATCTTGCTGACCAAGGGCACCGGAACTCCCGCAACGACGACGGGTGGCAGCAGCACTTCCTCAAGCTCTAGCAGCGGGGGACGCGGCGGTGCGCCTGGCGCTGGTGGCGGTCCAGATGGCGGCCCACGGGGTGGTCCGCGAGGCAGTGATGGAGGGGGCCGAGGCGGTCCTCCCGGTGGTGGTCGCGGTGGCCCGGGCGGCGGTCCGTCGGGGGGTGGCGATGGTGGTGGACGCGGCGGTCCAGGTGGCGGTGGCCCTGGCGGTGGCGGTCCTAGCTCTGGTGGCGGTGCACCTAGTGGAGGGGGTGGTCGATGACTTTGGAAACGACAAACCTAGAAGCAGCGGCTTTGTGCCAGCGACGCCGTGGGTCTGCCCTGATGGTGATGATCTGGGCGGTATTGATGATGAGTGTGACCGTCATGGGCGTTGTCGAATACATGAGCTACGCGGCGGATGAGGGCATCCTGAACAATGCGGAGTTTCGCGCGCTTTATCTGGCGGAATGTGGTCTGGCGGTCGGGTTGCATCCCAGTGCGCGGCGAGGTGATCTTGTATTGAAGCAGAAGGTCGGTGCGGACAGCGGCTTTGATGTGGTGATCAATTACGAGGGGGCCCGCATTCCGGCCAACTTCATGACCGATGACCGCCTGCGGGAGGCAGTTTACAATTTGTTTGTGCGCTGGGGATTGAATGGAGACCAAGCGGCAATCGCGGTGGATTCTCTCTCTGATTGGCAGGACACGGACGACGAACCGCGTGCCAATGGAGCGGAATCAGAGTTCTATAAATTGCACGGCATTTTCAGCGCCCCAGGGCAGCGTGGCTTCATCAATGTGGACGAGATGCTCCAGGTGCGCGGGATGAATGTGGTTGATCGACTAAAGCCCGACTGGCGGGACTTCTTCAGCGTCTATGGCGATGGAACCATCGATTTGCGAACTGCCTTTCGCGATACCTTGCTGGCAGTGACTGGTTCTTCTGAGACCGACGTGGATCGCTTCGTTCGCGAGCGTGATGGTGCCGACGGCATTCCTGGAACCGAAGACGATAAGCGCATCTCCGATAATGAGTCCTTTCGCCTCCTGGGGTTAGAAGGCGACCGTGCCGCAGAGCTCAAGGCAACGCTGACCAGCGATGATCGCGTCCGGCGTATCACGAGTACTGGTTACGTCGGTGAAAAACGCGCCCAGATCGTGGTGGTCGCCCGCCGTGGTGATGACCGATCACTGACGTATCTGGCGCGGATTGAGGAATGAAAAACGGGCTATCTACTCTCGCAAACGACGCGGACTTGTGGCATCGCTTGGGGCTCTGATGCTGCATTCCCGCAAACCTGCTGTCGTTTTTATCTTCATCACGCTGTTCCTGGATATTCTGGGGGTGGGCTTGATCGTGCCGATCTTGCCGAAGCTGATTGAGGAATTCAAAGGAGGGGATGTGGAGCAGGCTGCGCAGATGGTGGGGCTGATGGCTGCGCTTTATTCTGGGATGCAGTTCCTTTGCGCGCCGTTTTTGGGCAGTCTTTCGGACCAGGTGGGACGGAGGAAGGTGATCCTATTGTCGGTATTTGGCAGCGGGATCGACTACCTGTTGTTGGCCTTTGCTCCTTCATTGGGCTGGTTCTTTGTTGGAAGGATGATCTCTGGGATCACTGGGGCAAATTACAGTGCGGCGACGGCTTACATTGCGGATGTGACGGTTCCAGAAAAACGGGCGCAGGCGTTTGGTCTGGTGGGCGCGGCGTTTGGATTGGGCTTCATTGCAGGACCCGCGCTGGGTGGGGTTTTAGGGCACTATGGACTGCGGGTGCCGTTCTTTGCGGCAGCGGGTCTGACCCTGGTGAACTGGTTGTACGGATTGTTGGTTCTGCCCGAGTCTTTAGCTCCTGAGAATCGTCGGCAGTTTAGCTGGGCGCGCTCAAACCCGTTTGGGGCGCTGCTGGCGCTGAAGCGCTATCCGATGGTGCTGGAACTGGCGGGCGTCTGGTTTTTGCTGAACTTTGCACATCAGGTTTACCCAAGCACCTGGGTGCTGTACATGGATCATCGCTTTGGCTGGGGCGTGCGCGAGACGGGGCTTTCGTTGGCGCTGGTGGGGGTGACCTCTGCGATTGTGTCGGGTGGTCTCACGCGGTTGATCATTCCGAGAATCGGCGAAAGGCGCGCGGTGCTGTGGGGGATCGGGATCGGGGTGGTGGAGTATGCTTGCTTTGGGTCAGCGACTGCTGGTTGGATGATCTACACGATCATCGTCTTTGGTGCGGTCGCAGGAATTGCGAATCCGGCCGCGCAGGGGATCGTTTCGCAATCGGTGGCGGCAGATGAACAAGGAGTGGTCCAGGGCACGCTGAATAGCCTGGCCAGTGTCGCAGGCATCTTGGGGCCGCCCACTGCGGCGACTTTGTTTGGTTACTTCATCTCAGACCGTGCGCCTGTGCATCTGCCTGGGGCGGCGTTTTACCTGAGCGCCTGTGTGGACACGCTGGCTCTGGTTTTGGCGGTGCGGGCGTTTCGCAAAATCAAGGTGCATGCGAATGCCGCCCAGCAGGGCTCAGAGGAGTTGAGCTAGCGCTGCACGTAGCTCGGTGGTGGAGTCGAGCGTGGTGGTGGCGGACACGGTAATCTCTTTTTCTCCGCGAATGCGGATGGTGATCGGGATGCTGGCATTGTGGGCCATCTGGATATCGCGATCGTGATCGCCAATGAGAAGGCTTTGTGCGGTGTCGATGTGCAAGTCCTTCACGGCGTTGTGAATCATCTCTGCGCTGGGCTTACGGCAGGTGCAGGTGCCGGCGAGATGGGTGCAGGCGTAGATGCCGTCGAAGCAGGCGTTTTCGTTCTGGAGTCGTGTCTGCATCTGGGCGTGAATGTCATCGAGATCTGCCTGGGACATGATGCCTTTGCCGACACCCTGCTGACTGGTGACGAGCACGGTCAGGTAACCCCTTTCTTTGCAAAGACGCAGCGCATCGATGATGCCGGGGCTGAAGTGAAAGGACTCCCAAGTCGTGACATAACCCGCGCCTGGGGAGATGTTCACGACGCCATCGCGGTCAAAAAAAACGGCACGATGTGGCGGGGTCATGTGGGCTGGCTCCATTTGGGGTATCCAGAGACGAGGACGTTGTCACCGATGGGAAGGATGCGGGTATCGTCGAGTTCTACTGACGCTGGGAGTGGAAGTCCGGCGATGGATGGGCGCCCGCCACCGCAAAGCCTTGGGGCGATGTACCAGTGGACTTCATCCACCTGGCGGCTTTGAAAGGCCTGCCCGAGAATGATACCGCCGCCTTCGACTAGAACGGAGGTGATGCCACGTTTGGCGAGATCACGCAGGACGTCCATAAAGTCTAGGGCGTGCAAGACGATGGTGCGGTCTTTGTATTCGTCGGTGAAAAGCAGGGAGTCTTCAGGAAGGTTGCCAGAGCGGGTTAGGACGATGCGCCAGGGCTGTTCCTTTTTGGAGGAACTGCTGCCGTCGCGGAGTGTCAGCTTGGGGTTATCGCGGCGCAGGGTTTCCGCGCCGATGAGAATGGCATCGACCCGCATCCGTAGGCGACGGCCATGGGCGCGTGCGGAATCGCTGGTGATCCACTGCGGCTCCCCAGGCGGACGGGTGAGGCGGCCATCGAGGCTCTGGCCGGCCTTGGCGATGACGTAGGGCAGGCCGGTGGTGATCCATTTGGTGAAAGGACGGATCAGATTTTCGCAGGCTGCCGCTAGTACGCCTGAGGTGACGGAGATGCCTGCGGCATTGAGGAGGTCGTTCGCGCAACCGGCGTGGCTGGGGTTCGGATCTTTGGCTCCGTAAACGACACGTTTGATGCCTGCTGCCTTGAGAGCCTCCGTGCAAGGTGGGGTGCGACCGCTGGTGGAGCAGGGTTCCAGCGTGATGTAGATGGTGGCACCTTTGATGAGGCGCGGTTGGTTGGACTGGGCATCGCGTAGTGCTTCGATCTCTGCGTGCGGGCCGCCTGCCTTTTGGTGATGCCCACTGCCGATCTTGCGTTCGTCTGCGACGATGACGGCTCCGACAGGCGGGTTCGGACTGGTCAGGCCGACTCCGCGTCGGGCTTCATCGAGTGCCATCTCCATCCAGCGATTGTCGGGGTTGTTTGAGTCGTTGGGATTGAGCATTGGCGGAGGGGCAGACTGAAAATGAGGGGCATAGTGTGCCGAATGTGTCAGGAACGCAAGTTTACGCTGGTCTGTGGACGGAAGCCGGGAGAGACTGCGGGCATTCTTTTCTTTGATGAATGCGACTGACCGAGCCGTCCTCTACCACGAACTGGCCAAGCTAACCGGTGCGGATTTTCATCTGGACCGGTCCGTGGAATTGCTGCTGGATCAAGGCCCGCCGACGGCACGGCGGATATGGCTAGCAGGGGTTGCGGAGGGCCTTCGGGCAGGGAAGGGGATCACGGAATCGATCCGCGATGGAGAAAAGGTGGACGCGTCTGACCTGGAGTTGGCCCTCATTTCTGCGGGGGAGCAGAGCGGGCGGTTGGAGCAGGCATTCGATCACTTGGGCCGCTACTATGAGTCGGTCGCAGAAGGTGCCAGCAAGGCCAAGGCGGCACTGATCTATCCGCTGATTTTGGCGCATTTGGCGATCTTGGTGCCGGCGGCACCGGCGTTGATTCTCGGGACCCCAGAGGGCAGCTGGTGGGTCATCGTGTGGCCCATTTTGATCCTCTGGGCATGCATCGCCGGGTTGGTTTGGGCGTGGAAATTCTTGGTGGGAAAAGCGCAGACTTCCCCTGTGGTAGATGGCTGGCTGAACTTGCTGCCGCTGGTAGGTGGCGCGCGCAGGCACTGGGCCTTGGCGCGGTTTGCGCAGGTGTTTCATTCTGCCTTGCTGGCGGCGATCCGAATGCAGGAGTGCCTGCGCCTGGCGGGTGCGTCTAGTAGCAGTGGGGCGATGGCTGCGGCGTCATCTCGAGCGGAGAGGATGGTGGCGGGTGGTGAACGTCTGGGGGTATCGCTGCGTGCGGTGGGTGGGTTCCCGAGGCTGTTCGCAGATTCTGTGTCCACGGCGGAGGAATCTGGGACGCTGGATCGCGAGCTGGAGCGTTGGGCCAAAGCGGAGACGCAGATGGCCGTCAGCGCCACGGATCGCGCGGCGACGTGGATGCCCAAGATCGCCTACGGGATGGCGGTGCTGTTTATCGTCTGGCGCATCGTGAGCATGATGAGCGGTTATTACGCAGGCATCATGAGCATCGGGGAAAACTGAGCTGCGAGTTTGCGCGGGGATGGACGTAGTTTCTCCCATGCAAAAAGTATTCCTGCTGTCCTTCTGTGTCCTGCTATCGATCCCTGCCAATGCGGAGGACTGGCCGCAGTTCATGTTCAACTCCGCACACTCCGGCAATGCGGCGCAGATTGATCTGGATGTGGAAAATTTAGGCATGCAAGGCGCGGTGGCGATGAGCGATGGCATTTACACGTCGCCCGTCGTCGCGGACGGTAAGGTGTTCGTCGTCGATGGCTCGGGCCTGTGTGCGTGCTTCGATGCGGCGACGCTCAAAGAGGTGTGGAAGTTCCAAAGCAAAGGCGGGAAGCAGAACGTCAACAACGTGAGCTCGCCCGCCATCGTCGGAAAGTATCTGCACTTCGGCACCACGGCGGGGATTTATTATGTGCTGGATCGCGCGACGGGCGCGGTGGTCAAGGAGATCGACGTTCATGAGCCGATCTTCAGCACGCCGGTCATCGGGAAGGATCGCGTGTACTTCGCCACGCTCGGCGCGCAGGTGTATGCGATCACCCATGACGGAGGGGTGAAGTGGCAATGGGACTTCGTGAAGGAAGTGGTCGGCTTCGAGGGCAATCGCTGGAGCGGTGAGCAGTGGGCGAAGTTCTGCGAGGCGCGCATGATGAAGACGCTAAAGCCCGGCACGGAGCCGACCTCCAGTGATGGTCGGGTGACGTGGAAGGATCACTTTGTGTGCTCTCGCGACATCTGCCTGATCAAGGGCAACGTGGTCGTTGTGCCTGCGGGCGGTCGCACCTTATTCATCGAAGACACCGGGGCTGCACCGAAGTTGAAAGCAACGGGCGAGATCCCCGCTTGGTCCGGCAAAGAGTTCCCTGCCACCTTCGGCCAGAGCGCTGATGACGAGGGCAACGTCTATGTCCAATGGCATCGCCGCGATAACGCGGGGCGCGTGGACATCATGCGTCTTGATGGGGAAACACTGACGACTGGCGACTTCGTGCCCGGCACTGATACGAACATCCGCATGGATGGGCTGATGAGCTTCTCGCCCGTGGCGATCCGTGGACAGGATGTGTTTCGCGTGAAGCCGGAAAGTGGGAGGGGGTTGATCAAGCACAGCATGGCGAGCAAGGACTCGCTGACGTTGAGCGGCACGGGTGCGATTGCGCCGCCAGTGATCACGAAGAGGCATGTGATCGTTGGTGGCTTGGACGGAGTGATTTCATGCATTCCTCTCGATGGTCGCCCAGCAGTATCTTTTCCTTTTGTCACGGAGGCCGATCAAAAGGATCTTCAGATGCCACCGATCACAGCTCCCGTGGCGATTGCCGAAAATCGGATGTTTGTGCCGCATGAGAATGGATTGCTCTTTGTGTATGGCCCGCAATTGAAGGCTGATGAATTGCCTGGGCTGGGAGCTGATCTGGCCGGCAATCCCGATCCTACAAACAAGCTTCGCTCTCCCCTCACCGGCAAACTCGCCGACGCGAAATACGATTGGTACACGAACTACGGCAACTTTGCCGGGCAGAATTCCAACAACCAAGACCTCGCGCCGCCGCTGCGGATGCGTTGGGTCCGGCGGCTGGAGGGCACGGTAAAGCACCTGCCCGTCTGCGGAGGTGGGCGGATGTACACGCACACGGCGGAGGGCCAGATCATCGCATGCGAGCAGGATACGGGACGTCTCTTGTGGCGGCGTTGGTGGCCAGAGGTGTACTTGAGCTTCACCTCGCCGCTCTACATCGACGGCAAACTTTTGGTGCCGCAAGCAGGCATCAAGAAATCCTTCGTGCGTTGTCTCGACGCAGCGACGGGGAAATTGCTTTGGGAGGCCCCATTCACCGGATCACCGAGTTGGAGTCGGCAGTTCCCGCCCGTGGTTGCCGGGAAGATCGCGATCTATGCGAGCGGGAGTGGTGATTACGCGCCGCAGGGCAGCGAGAAACCATGGACCTTTGGCGGTGACCTCGTGAAGCCAGCGGACGGCAAGGAGGTGATGAGTTTTATCTACTCGAACGACAATCCGTATTACCCTGGCAATCATCATCCGCGTCTCTGGGCATGGGATCTCGATACGGGTAAGGTCGTGTGGGAAAAGGACTTCTTTGATCAAGGACGAGGCGGCAACGACTGCGGTATCTGCATTCTCGACGGTAAGCTCTATTACAGCGTCTTCTTCGGCTACGACGCCGAGACCAAGCGGCGTCGCGGTTTGCCGGTGGAAAATAACGGCCTGACCTGCTGCATCGACCCGCAGACGGGTAAGATCCTCTGGCAGACGAACGAGTACTACGTCACCGCCAAGTGCACGCTCAGTGCCCGCGATGGGAAGCTTTACATCGGTGGTTACAACAAGGCGCAGCAAGGCACGGAGGATCGTTTTGTCTGGTGCCTGGATGCCAATACGGGCAAGCTGGTGTGGAAATCGGATGCCGTGACTTCTGCGCTGAATGTCGTCAGCATTGGGGAGCAGTTTATGTTTTCCAACGCCCTGCGTGGGAAAGGGAATGTCTTTGACCGCGCCACGGGCAAGGTGGTTTACAGCATCCAGACGAACTATGCGTGCTGCCGCTTCACCTTGTCAGAGCCCTTCGTGCTCGGTGCCAACATGGACATGATTGATCTGTCCAAGAACGGTCAGTTGGTTTCGACCGGACCCGCCATCGATTCACGGGAATGCCTGGGCGCAGTGGTGTCCAACGGGCGAATCTTCTACACCTCGCAGGCCAGCGGCTTCATCGTCTCGCAGACCTACGGCCCCGAGTCAAAGGATCTGCCCGCAGCCTGGGAAGTACGGTAAGGGGGCATCGATCCAGGCGATGGCCCATTGATTTAATGCATTAGGAAGTCAGGGGAAACTCCCAGACTCTGTGCGGCATGACCTCAACCCTGACTGCCACTCCACCCTCTTGCTCCAATCGTCGCACGGATGAAGATTACTTTGAACTGCGCCTCGCAACGCCCGAAGATCGAAGGACGATTTACCGGATGCGGCATGAGGTATATGCTGAAGAGATCGGGCAGCATGGTGTCAATGAAGAAGGGCTGCCAACCGATGCGCTGGATGGCGCCAATATTTACCTTGTGGCAGCCTGTGGCGATGAGATCGGCGGTTTTGTGAGCGTGACTCCGCCAGCAGTCGGGTCCTACTCCATCGACAAGTACTTCGCACGGGGGGATCTTCCCTTTCCTGTGGGTGTGGGGCTTTTCGAGGTGCGCCTACTCACCGTGGGCAAGGCGTATCGTGGCAGCAGGGTGGCGACGCTGCTCATGGTGGCTGCTTTTCGGTGGGTGGAGGCCCATGGCGGATCCCGCATCGTGGCCATCGGTCGTCGGGAGGTTCTCTCCCTGTATCTCCGGGGAGGCCTGCTCGATTGTGGGCTGGAAGTGAAGTCTGGCGCGGTGCACTACCGTCTGCTCTCGGCGACGATTGACCAGCTGCGCACGACGCTGGAGATGGATCCTCGACCGCTGGGCGTCGCGGAAAAGCGCACCCGATGGAGCTTATCGATCCCATTGTGTAGGCCAGCAACTTGCTTCCATGGCGGGGCATTTTTTGAGGGGATCGGGCCGCGCTTCGACCAGTTGAACAAGGTGGCGGCAGTCATCAATGCCGACGTGTTGGATGCGTGGTTTCCCCCAGCGCCTGCGGTGCAAGCGACGATTCACGAACATTTGCCGTGGCTGTTGCGCACTTCTCCCCCGACTGGATGCGAGGGATTGATTGAAACGATTGCGCAGGCACGCGGGCTTCTGCCGGGTAATGTTTTGGTGGGAGCCGGATCTTCGGATCTGATCTTCCGCGCCCTGCCGCGTTGGTTGAATGCAAGTTCGAGGGTGCTACTGCTTGATCCCACGTATGGCGAGTACGCCCATGTGCTGGAGGAAGTCATCGGTTGCCGGGTGGAGAGGCTCCCCCTGCGGCGTGAGAGCGGCTATGAGATCCCCTTGGAGGCCCTCCGGTTAGCTCTGAGTCAGCCTTACGACCTCGTCGTGCTGGTGAACCCCAATAGTCCCACGGGCCGCCATTTGCCTGCTGAGATTCTACGCACGGTAATCGCAGCGGCACATCCACGAACTCGATTCTGGGTGGACGAGACGTATGTGGACTTCGTGGGGCCTGGGCAAACACTCGAAACCTTTGCGGCACAGAGCGAGAACGTCATCGTCTGCAAATCGATGTCCAAGGCGTACGCACTGAGTGGTGCGCGGGTGGCCTATCTCTGTGCAGGGGCGCATCAACTGGAGGAACTGCGCGCCTTCACACCGCCCTGGGTGGTCAGTCTGGTGGCGCAGGTGGCCGCAGTGCGTGCCTTGGAGTCCACCGAGTACTATTCGTCTCGGTGGCGGGAGACAGCCTTGCTGCGCGACGAGTTGGCACTGGGCCTGGTGGGGCTGGGCTGGGAGGTCATCCCAGGCACTGCAAATTTTTTGCTCTGCCATTTGCCGAAGGACGGGCCTTTAGCCGCTGACGTCGTTTCCCTTTGCCGGGAGAGGGGACTGTTCCTCCGCGATGCAAAGAAGATGGGGACAAGGATGGGGGAGCGCGCCATTCGTGTCGCGGTGAAGGATGCAGGGACGAACCGAAGGATCACTACTCTTCTGGGAGAGTTGATTCATGCCAGTGCGGATGGGAGGGAAATCACGTCGCATACTCACCGATGAACGTCGTCGTGGGAAATGCGATTGTGTTGACCGCGCTACTGGGTGCCAGTAGTATCAGAATGCTTTCACGGGAGGGTTGGGCTGTCGCGCTCCGTTCCCTTCTGAAGTGGGGTGCCCATTTCGGGCAAGAACTGTGCTGCATCGAGTCCAAGCGAAGTGCCCCCACAAGCCACGGTTGTTGGGGGGTCAAATCTAACCCTCTCACCATCATGAATATCCGGTCTAGCTCCACCCTCCTCCTGCTTTTGCTCTTTACCGCCGCCGCGCCTTTTCAGGCGATGGCGGGCACCTACCTCGCCACTTGGTCTGGGGCTTCCTATGGCAATACCGCCCAGGCCGTCGCCCGGATCGAAATTGACGAAGGGGTCCTGGTCAATCCAGGCTTCTCCAATGCGGCGATAGGCTCGGGTGCGGCCATCACGGATATCGATATCACCGTTTTGGGGGCTGCCAGCGGCAATGGCACCTGGAGCACATCTAGTTTTTCAAGTTTCCAGATCGTGATCGGGGATGCACTCAATCTGGGCGCGGATTGGGTTGGGCAGCCCCAGCCGTCGTTCGGGCCGGTTTGGGGCAGGACCGGTGACTTTAACGTATTCTCTGCCGTCGCAGGGGTTCCCGTCGGAACCAATTCTTTTGAGCTGAGGACCAACTCCGGAACTGGTGATAAGATGAGACTGATCAGCTTGGTTCCAATCTCCTTTGGTGGGCCTGGCGCGCGATTCAACGTCGGGGACACCGTGGCCCTGGATCTGTCGGTCCTCATTGAGTTCGCGCTGGCTCCGAATGGTGCTGCGGGCGAGTCCGTCCGCCTGACTGGCCTGCCCGCCGGAGTGGTCTTTGACCCGGCCACCTTCCTCCTGTCTGGCAGAGTGCTGGGACTTGTTGGCAGCAGTGGGGTGAAAATCGAAGTCCGCAAAGGCTCCAAAGTCCTGCGCTCCCTGCCTTACAACCTGGCCGTTGATCCATACCCTTACGCTGGTGGGTTCGAGGTGCTGCTGGAAGGTCCGGCCTCCGCCACCCCAAACTTCGCCAATACGAACGGCATCACCATCAATGACAATGGCGACGCCACGCCCTATCCTTCGACCATCAACGTTGATGGGATCAACCTCCCTGTCACCGCTGTGCGGGTGAAACTCAATGGTCTCAATCACACTTTCCTGGCTGACCTCGACATCTTTCTCATGGCCCCAGACGGGACGGTCTCCGCCGTAATGTCCGATGTGGGTGCCGGTGACGATGCGGTCAACGCCAACTTCATCTTCGCTGACGCTGCTGCCGACGCCTTCCCAAGTGCACAAACAGGCATCCCCTACACGGCAGGGACCTTTAAGCCCACCCACCCTTCACCAGGAGAGATCCCGCCGGGCACTGTGGGCGCCGTTGGCACCAGCCTCAATGCCCTCGCCACGGGGAACGTCAATGGTCAATGGAAGCTCTTTGTCAAAGACGATGTGGGAGGTGATTTCGGCTCCATGACCTCCTGGGCGCTGGAGTTTGACCTGCGCGGCCCGATTGGCAAGATCAAGGTCACGCTCGCCTCTCCCACCACCCGTTCACTCAACCCGGCCTACTCGGCAATCATTGAGCGCATGGGACATCCACGGCGCACGGCGCGGGGCGTGATCACCCTCACCCCAGGCACCACGCAGCCCGTGGCCGTGACTGTCCCAGCCACCCGCACGCTGCCGCAAGCGATCTACGATCTGACCATTAATCGGGTGACAGATCATGTCACTGGAGCGCAAAACGGTGACCCCACTGTAACGGCCCGGGGTTTCCGCCTCATTCGTCCCCACCGGATCCCCTCTGGCAACGTCGCCCTCAATATTGGGTTCTATCCCGGCTACACTCCGGATGGGGTTGTCAATCCGGGAGGGGTGGGCCATGGCACCTCCACGGTCACAACCGCAGGTCTCATTCCGATTCGCGGTCTGTTGGGGGACGCCCAGCCCTTCACTGCCTCCCTTTGTTTGTCCCAGACGAGCGAGGCGGTCGTTTGGCTCACCCCTTACGCGAACAAATCATCCTATGTTGGCGGGATCCTCACGATTCAGCAGGGTCTTAACCCACTTTTTGGATTCCTCCCTGGACGGAGTTTGGCGATTTCCCCCCCGATCAGTGGTGGACTCCAGTGGAATGTTCGTCCCGATGCCAAGGCCAAGGCCTACTCCGGTGGCTTCGGGCCTCTGTTCGTTAGCCCTTTGGTCAGCCGCTGGTCCCCCCTCCGCACCGCCGAAGATCTCGGGCGTTCGCTCGACCTCAGCTTTCGCAATCTCATGATCAATTACCTGGTGCCGCCAGCTACGACGATGGGAGAGGTTTTGCCCATCACAGGGATGCCGACGCAATGGGTTCTGCGGGATAACCTTTATCTAATGAATGTTACCCCCGTGGGTACCCATCCCACCACGGCCCGGGCGAACCCGAAAAACGGGACCTTTGCAGGCACGATGAAGTTGCCCGCCCCCGCCACCCGTACCACCGTGAGCGGCATTTTTGCTCAAGACTCATTTACCGTCCCTTTCGTCGGCATGGGCCTGTTCAAAGTCCCGGTGAGTGGCCCCGGCCTTCCCGCAGGGGCTTATCGAACGGCGGGCTATTACTTGATGAATCAGTAGGGCAGCCTCGGGGATTGAAAGAGGTGCAAGCGCTGGAGTGAATTCGGATCGACCCTGAGGTCAGGGTAAATCGATCTGGTCGCCCCAGCACCGCCCGCCATTGTCACGATCAATGGCGGGTACGTTTGGGGCATCTCGCCATTGGCTTGAGGCGTTGGCTTGCAGATGGAAATCACCCTTGTCTTCCCCCACCAACTTTTTGACCCACATCCTGCCATGGCGGTGGATCGTAAGGTGGTGCTGATCGAAGATCCCCTGTTCTTTGGCAATGACCGGCACTGGCCGCTGAACTTCCATGCGCAAAAGCGCGTGCTGCACCGTGCGACAATGACCCACTGGATGCACGTGATGCGGGAGAGAGGCTACGACGTGACGCGAATCGAGACCGATGGCCTGCCCACCAACACGGAAGAGCTACTGGAGCCCCACCTGGAAAACATCACCAGCCTGCATGTCTGCGAGGTCGTGGACGACGTGCTGGAGCGTCGGCTCCAGCGTGTAGGCCTGAAGCGGGTCGTCTATGAGACACCGATGTTCTTGACGCCGCTGCCCGTGATCGAACAGCAACTGGGTGGGCGGAGGAAGCCTTTCATGGCTGCCTTTTACCAAGCACAGCGTAAGCGTCTGAGAATCCTACTGGATCAGGCGGGCGGCCCACAGGGCGGGCAGTGGAGCTACGATGCGGAAAATAGGCAGAAGCTACCGAAGGGCCATCGTGCGCCATCGCTGCCCGTCTTCCCTGATACAGAGGCTTTGAGTGAGGCGAAGTCATACGTAGCGGCCAAGTTCCCCCGCGCGCTGGGATGTGTGGGGCAGTTTCGGTGGCCAGTGACACGTGGGCAGGCCTTGCATGAATTGGACGCTTTTTTGGAACAGCGGCTGGCCTTGTTTGGTCACTATGAGGATGCGATTAGTTCCACGCAGCCCTGGCTTTACCACAGTCTGTTGACGACGCCACTGAACATCGGCTTGATCACCCCGCAGGAGGTCATTGATCGCACGTTGGACTTTGCATCCAGGCATGAGGTTCCGCTGAATTCGCTCGAAGGGTTTGTGCGGCAGATCATTGGCTGGCGGGAATTCATGCGGGGGATCTACCACCTGCACGGTGTGAAGGTCCGCAATGGGAACTACTGGCAGCATCGGGAGCCCATGCCCACCAGTTTTTACGACGGGACATCCGGGATTGGCCCCATCGACTCCGTCATCCGTCGATTGCACGATCACGCGTGGTGCCACCACATTGAGCGACTCATGGTGCTAGGCAATGTGATGGTGCTGAGGCAGATCGAGCCGCACGCAGTCTATCGCTGGTTCATGGAATTCTTCATTGATGCGTATGACTGGGTAATGGTGCCCAATGTTTACGGCATGAGCCAGTTTGCCGATGGCGGCACCTTCACCACCAAGCCTTACATCAGTGGCAGCAATTACCTCCTCAAGATGTCGGACCATCCCAAGGGCCTATGGTGCGCCCAGTGGGACAGCCTCTTTTGGGAGTTCATCGGCAGACATCGCGAGTTCTTCCTGAAGAACCCGCGAATGAGCGTCCTGGTGTGGCAGTGGGACAAACGGTCAACCAGTTCCTCGCGCGATTGAGACAGTTGGCGGTGACTCAGGGAATGAAGATAGCGCTGGCCTCATTCAGCGATCAATTCGACTCCACAGAGCACGGGCGGCGCGGTCGAGGTTTTTGTGGGGGTGAGGGTGAGTTTGAGCTCGCCGCCGATGGTGATGTGGCGGAATTCCTTCATCACGGTTGCCGAGGCGGGGCCGGTAGTTTGGGTGACATCGAAATCTTGAAGCACGGTTTTGCCCTGCATCGCCACATTGAAGGTGCGCCGGCCTTTTGCTAAATCATCCGGTTCTGCAAAGTGCAGGCGCACGGTGTAGGGTGCGGGGGGGTGATCGATGCGGATGGGGGGTGCAGGTGCTTTTACCTCGGGCGCTGATTTCTTGGTCTTGGTCTTGGTCTTTTTGCCCTTGGCTTCGTCATCGTCCGATGCGGAGGGTGGCTTCTTCAGTTCGCCTTTGCGCAGGGTGGGCTGGATGGTGATTTCGACAGTCCCAGTCAATCCTGAGGCACCCACCCAGGGCAGGTCAAGACTGGCGACCTGGGAGGAATGACGCCGAAACCACTTTTGATCGCTGCCTTTGACCTGGATGAAGAGCCCAGGGGAGATGCCCTCGTCCGTGTCTGGGTATTCCAGCCAGAGGGTGCCGTCCGGTGCTCGGCGATCTCCGGGAGCGCCAAAGTTGATGCCGACGCGCTGGATGCGCTCCCCGTCTTTCCCATCCAGACCGAACTGGCTGTACGCCCAGAGCTCCATTTCAGGCATGTGGACCAGAGCCAGCGAGGTCTGATTTTGATAGGCGCAGCTACAGGTGCGTGTGTAGTCGGGTGCATTGAGCACGCCGTTGGCTACAACCAGATTGGATGTGCAGCCGGACTTGAAGCCGCCGAGATTGGCGGTGCCGCTCATCGTGGCGAGATCGTAAAAGCCGGCTGCGCCTGAGCGATAGGTGAGGAGGTTCTCGCTAGCGATGACGGTATTGCAACCATAAGTGCGGTTGATCCGCCAGGGCTCCATTTTTCCAGTCAATGGATTCCGCACGAGGCGTGGGGTGCCGTCCTTTAGATTGATGACGCCATTGGATGCCTGGTAGGAGTTGGCCCCGGTGAAGATGATGTCGTTATGGATGATGCAGGGGCCGGTGTAGCTGGTTTTGAGGTCCTGCCAAAGCGGTTGACCATCGGTGCCACGCGTGGCGGCCAATCCGGTGCCGCCTTCGCTGCTGAGACGGTCCGTGGCCTTGGCGCTGGCTTGTAAAAGGATATCAAAGGTCTTGGAGTATCCGAGCCAGGTGCCAAAGATGTTTTCCTTTTGCTCCCAAAGGATCGCGCCGGTCTCGGCATCGATGGCGATGATGCGGTAGTCGTCGGGCAATGCGGTGCCGCGGCGGTCCAGCAGCCCTTCGGCATACGTGGTGAGCTTGTCCAGGCAGTAGATGCGGCCATTGCCAGCGACGATGCCGTTGTGAAGGAAACTATGGCGTGCCTTGACGCGCCAGCGCAACTGGCCGGTGTGTCGATCAAAGGCGGCTAGCCCATCACTGGCGGAGAAGTCATCCACGGGCGCGGCGGCGGGGCTTTTGCTGGCCGCGCCGCCGAGCTTCAGGCTGTAGTGGGCAAAGCCATCCCCTGCCAAAAGGAGATCGTCCAAGACTCCGATGTAACCCCAGTCTGCGGGGGCTTTTTCATCCCGCTGCAACCGCAGTGGGATGCGCTGCCGCAGTGTGCCAGTCCGCGCGTCTAGGGCGTGGCAGTCCCCTTTGACGGCGACATAGACGGTGTCATCCGTGGCGACGAAATTGCTGCCGCGTCCATTCGCACCGGGGATGTGCTTTTGGTTGTAGGCAGTGCTCAGCGGCGTGTCCTCGTAGGTCTCATTGTAATAGATGCCAAAGGTGCCGAGATCCCCAAAGTCATGCCTCCACAGCACGCGACCCGAATACACATCGCGGGCACTGATGCTATTCATGCCCTCAATGAAGAGGCGGCCGCTGACGACTTGCTCTGGCGGGCCGTGGCCATGGCGCGGGAGGACATCAGCATTGCTGCTGCCACCAAACCAGAGCACGCCGAGTGGTGCCTTTACGAGGCTATCGTCAGACTTCACGGTGTTGCCAATATCGCCGTATTGATGCGTCCAATCCGCCGCGCCTGGCAGTGCGCCTTCCTTGACGATGAAGAGGTGCTTTTCAGAGGGACGCAGGCTTGCGGTGGCGAGCCCGGCCTGTTTCACAAGCTCCGCTGAAAGGGTGCCGGTAGGGATGCACAAGATGCCGCCATAGGGACGCACGGATTCGTAGCACCTCTGCAATAGCACCCGGTCTTTCAGCGCGGTGGCTGCGGCAGCAGAATTGATCAATGTGAAGTGGGCGAAGTAGGCGGGGGCTAAGAAGTCTGTGATGGAGGCCTGTTGCACGGTGGCACGGATGCCGTTTTGACCTGCGGCATTGAGTTTCTGACGGAGAGCGGTGACCTTGGCTGCATCGGGCTCGACGATGATGACGGGCACCGGAGATTCTTGAATGAGCGCATCCATCAAAGCAGCGTCCTCCGTGCCATAGCAGACGATCTGGCCGTTGGGATCTTCGATGAGTTGCAGGAACTCGCGAGCCTGCTCCAGCGCGTCGGCGTTGGGTTGCAGAGGTATGGGCGTTTCGGTGATTATTGGTGCTTCCTGCGCCGTCTCACCGAAGGACAGGATGCTGCCGCCTTGCGTGACGGCGATGAGGTGGCCATTCGCCGCGATGAGGCGCTGGATATCCCCTTTGATCGGCATCGTCCAAGCGATGCTGGGTGTGCCGTCAGCCTCAGGCAACGCGATGGCGGTGAGGCTGGTTTTGCCTGCGGCATAAAGGTGACGACCCGCTTTGATCAGATCGCCGGAGGCATCGACGGGGATTTCCCAATACACCTTCTCGCTGGTGCCGAGTTCACGCACGACCGCTGCCCCACTCTTTGTCGTAGCGGCGGCATAAAGGCGATCCTTCACGATGACGGGCTCTCCACAGGTGGATTTGGCCTGCGCGCCTGTGGCGAGGTCATAAGTGCGGACTTCGCGGCCACGGGTGTGGACGTAGAAGTACTTTTCCCCCGCTGCGACGAAGGAACCGCCATTGCCCTTGCCACCATCGGCGAGATTGAAGTAACGCAGCGCCCCCGTCTGGCGATCAAAGGCCGCTGGCACGGAACGTCCGCCGGGGATGAGGAGGAGATCTTGGGTCGCCACCAGTGCACCTTGTGGGGCCACGCCTGCGAAGGCTGCGGCACTGTGGGGTTGCTTGATGAACTGCGCACCGGTGCCGTCGTTCACCCAGTTGATGCGCCCTGTATTGGCATCGAGCGCATAGACAAAGGTCCCCATGAAGGGCCAGATGCTAGCGGCGAAGTAGAGTTGGCCATCGCGAATCACGGGACCGCCACGCGCAGGCCATGCGGAGACGAGGCGTCCATTCCCCTGTGCCTTGCGGTCGGAAGGGCCACCACGCAACGACCACAGTGGATGCCCATCGTTGGCGGCGATGCAGTAAAGATGCCCGTCATCGCTGGTGACGTACACTTTATCCTGCCACGCAACGGGCGGTAGGCGCACAGGGCCGCTGGTGAAGAAAGTCCAAAGTTCCTTGCCGCTATTGAGGTCCAGCGCCACGACTTTGTCCTGGTCATTGAACGTGATGAAGACGCGATCGCCCAGGACGATGGGTTCGAAGACTTTGTCATAGGTCATCAAATCGTGATTGAGTGCATCGTCCCAGACCTGAATCCTCGGCGCATAGTTGCGCTGCCATTGGAGATGAAGCTGGACGGGCAATTCTTCGCCAGAGGCTGCGGTGCGGCCTGCGTCGTACCGCCACATCGGCCAATCTTCAGCGTGAAGGGTGGTGCAAAAGGCGGCGAGGATAAAGGCGGAACGGAGCAAGAGCATGGGGGGAAAGGAAACGGACCGATTTGGGTTTGGCTTGCGCCGCGTCACAGATGGGGACAGCTCTATGAATCGCGGACTTGGGCTTTGTGTAAACGCGGTTCCATCGGTTATCGTTCCGCTCAATACAGGATGAAGGTTTATCGATTCGATGGATGTGGGGTGGTGGGGGAGAGTTCGGTGCATGAAAACAACAACTGATCCAATGACTACCCCAACTCCTGTTCAAACACGGATTCCGATCTGGCTGAAGGTGGCCTACACCGCCTTTCTGGCGGTCATGATTCCAACCTATCTGCGGAATTATGGTCCGACGAACTTTCTGTATTTCTGCGATGTGGCCCTGCTAATCACGCTGTACGCGGTCTGGGCGGAGAGTAAGATGGCTGCATCGATGGCTGCGGTGGGGATCCTGGTGCCGCAGCTCTTTTGGTGCTTGGACTATGGTTGGCAACTGGTGCAGATGATCCGTGGGGCAGAGCATTCCGGTATGACGGCGTACATGTTTGATGCGCACAAATCGATGTTCCTGCGCGGGCTATCGCTCTTCCACGGCTGGCTGCCCTTCCTGTTGGTCTTTCTGGTGGTGCGACTGGGCTACGAGGTGCGGGCCTTGAAGGTGTGGACGATTTTGGCTTGGGTGCTGTGCCTGGTGGCCTTCTTTTTCTTGCCGCCAGCGGGGGCGCAGTTGGGGGACCCGAATCTGCCAGTGAACGTGAATTATGTCTATGGCCTGGATGATTCACGACCGCAGCAATTGATGCCACAGGGGCTCTACCTGATCGTATGGATGGCGCTCCTGTATCTGGTGGCGTATCTTCCCACTCACGTGCTCCTCAAAAAGTTCGTCAGCCATCGCAACGCTTAACCTTTCCTGTTCATGGACACTCAGTCTTCTCAAGAACTAGCTGGCTGGAAGCGTGGCTTCTGGAGTCTCTTCGTGGTGCAATTCCAGGGCGCTTTTAGCGATAATGTCTTCAAGTATCTGGTCATCTTCATGGCCAGTGCGAAGGTGGCGGTCGAGGTCCGGGATCAATACATCTCTGTGGTGTTGGCGATCTTTGCGCTGCCGTTCATCCTTTTTGCGATGGCGGGTGGATACTGTGCGGATCGCTACCGCAAGCGTTCCGTGGTGATTTACACCAAACTCCTGGAGGTGGTGGTGATGGCGTTGGGGGTGCTAGGGCTGTATTTGCAGAGCCTGCCTCTGCTGCTGGTGGTGGTGTTTTTGATGAGTGTGCAGAGCGCCTTCTTTGGTCCATCAAAATACAGCCTCCTGCCTGAAATGCTGCCGGAGTCAAAGTTGTCCTGGGGCAATGGGATCCTGAGTTTGGGAACCTTCATGGCGATCATCACGGGTGGGATCGTGGCGGGTGTGCTCTCTGACAAGTTGACCAGTGGCCAGACTTGGATGGCGGGTGCAGGATTGGTGGCGCTGGCGGCTGCCGGACTGACGTTTAGCCGTGGCATCTTAGACCTACCTGCGGCGGCACCCGAAAAGAAACTGCGGATCAATTTCTTTGCCGATATTTGGGCGAATCTGCAGTCCATCCGCAGGGACCGTGTCCTGCTGTTGGCGATCTGTGGCAGTGTGTACTTTTGGTTTTTGGCCGCGCTGTTTGGTGATCCGACGATCTTGGTTTACAGCAAAGATCTGCTGCACCTGAATGACACGGAGATCGGCATGATCCGCGCCTGTTTGGCCGTGGGGATTGGTGTGGGTAGTGCTGCGGCGGGTTTTTTATCCGGGCGGAAGATCGAGTATGGTCTGGTCCCACTTGGGGCCTTGGGGTTGGCGTTGAGCGCTGCCTTGTTGGGAATTCCGGGGCTGACGGTGGTGCATGTGGGCATCCTGTTGGCGGTGTTGGGCTTTTCTGGCGGCTTTTACATGGTGCCCCTGAATGCGCTGATCCAACATCGGCCAGATGCCAAAAATAAGGGCTCGGTCATCGCGACGGAATCGTGGCTGACCTCGGTGGGTATCTTTGTGGCCTCGGGTGCTTTCTGGCTCCTGAAGACCCAGTTGAGTCTGGCACCGACGACAATCTTTCTAGTAGGGGCAGCGGTGACTTTGGTGGCGACAGTGTATGCGATGTGGCTGGTCCCAGACTCGCTGGTGCGGCTGATTTTGTGGTTCCTAACGCATACCTTCTATCGTGTGCGGGTGGTGGGGCGTGATAACATCCCAGAACGCGGCGGTGCCCTGTTTGTGTGCAATCACCTTTCGATGATGGATGCCTGCTTTCTCATTGCCTCCACAGACCGACGCATCCGTTTCATCATGTATCAGGGGATCTACGAGAAGTGGTGGGTAAAGCCGTTTGCGAAGATGTTGAAGGTCATCCCGATCAGTTCTGAAGCACGGCCACGGGAGATGATCAAGTCCCTGCAGGCCGCGACGGAGTGGATCAAGAACGGTGAAGTGGTGTGCATCTTTGCCGAGGGGCAGATCACGCGGATCGGGCAGATGCTACCCTTCCGCCGCGGCATGAATCGCATCATGAAGGGGGTGGATGCGCCCATTGTGCCAGTGCATTTGGATAATGTGTGGGGCAGTATTTTCAGTTTCGAAAAAGGCCGACTTTATACGAAGTTGCCGAGCTCCCTGCCGTATCCGATCACTGTCAGTTATGGTGCCCCACTGCCGCCAGATGCGCCCCCCGCCGCCGTGCGGCAGGCGGTGGGTGAGCTAGGGGCTGCGGCCTGGGAATTGCGGAGGCCGGACATGCGGACGCTGCATCGATCCTATGTGAAGACGGCGCGGCGACACCCGCTGCGTTTTGCGATGACGGATGCATCTGCACCGCGCATTGGTTTCTTTGCTTCGCTGGTCAAGACACTGTTTCTCGGGCGGCGATTGAAGAAGGTCTGGCAGGATGATGAGATGGTAGGCATCCTGCTGCCTCCCTCCGTGGCAGGCGCGCTGGTCAATCATGCGGCGATGTTGGCGGGTAAGGTGCCGGTGAATCTGAACTACACCCTGTCTGCGGAGGGCATCGCGTCTTGCATCCGGCAGTGCGGCATCCGGCGGGTGGTGACCTCTGAGAAATTTCTTTCCAAGGTGAACCTGTCCCTGCCTGTGGAGGTGGTGAAACTCGAAGAGCTTGCGGCGGTGCCTCGCCTCAGCGAAAAGCTCTGCGCACTTCTGATGGCGGCCCTTTTTCCGATTCGGCTGATTGAAAAGGTGCTCGGGGCGAAGCGTCAGCGGACGATTGATGATCTGGCGACGGTGATCTTTTCCAGTGGCAGCACTGGCGAACCGAAGGGGGTGATGCTCTCCCACTTCAATGTTGTTTCCAATGTGCAACAGATCAATCAGGTGTTTGCCTTTGAGCCTGATGATCGGCTTTTGGGTGTGCTGCCGTTCTTCCATTCGTTTGGTTTTACCGGGACTCTGGGCGCGCCTGCGGTGCTGGGGCTGGGGGTGGCGTTCCACTTCAATCCGACCGATTCCAAGGTTGTGGGGGAGCTGACGCTCAAGAATGAGCTGACGTTTCTGCTGGCGACGCCGACCTTCCTCCAGATCTACATGCGGGGTTGCCAGCCAGAGCAGTTCGGCAGCGTGCGCTTTATCATGGTGGGGGCGGAAAAACTGCCGGAGCGATTGGCGCAGGCCTTCACCGATCAGTTTGGCATTCGCCCGATGGAGGCATACGGCTGCACGGAGTGTGCGCCTGCTGTCAGTGTGAACCGTATGGACTTCCGCGCGTCAGGATTTCACCAAATCGGAGGAAAGCGTGGCAGCATCGGCCATCCGCTGCCTGGGATGACCGTGCGAATCGTGGATCCGACGACGCTGGAACCTCTGGAACTGGGCCAGCCGGGGTTGATGCTGCTGAAGGGGCCGAATGTGATGGAGGGCTATTTGAACAACCCTGAAAAAACGGCGGAAGTATTGCGCGACGGTTGGTATACGACGGGCGATATCGTGGCCGTGGATGAAGATGGCTTCTTGACGATCACGGATCGCTTGAGCCGCTTTAGCAAGATCGGTGGTGAGATGGTCCCGCACATCAAGATCGAGGAAAAGCTGCACGAACTGGCCGGGGCCACGACACAGACCTTCAGCGTGACGAGTGTGTCCGATGCTAAGAAGGGGGAGAAGTTGATGGTTCTGCACACACTCGGCGACGCGGCGCTGGACCAGGTCATCGAAAAGCTGGCGACACTGGATCTGCCCAATCTGTGGAAGCCGAAACGCGATCAATTCGTGCGCGTGGAGGCTCTGCCGGTCCTCGGGACGGGCAAGACTGATTTGCGTCGAGCCAGAGAAATCGCCGTCGCTGCCCTCGCCAACGAATCGGTGTAAGAATAGAAGCCTCTAGACGTTGTGCCTCTTCCATGATTCGAAACACCCTACTTACCCTCGTTCTCGGTCTCGCCAGCATGGCGATGGCGGAGCAGCAGTTGCCAGATAGCGCCAAGGTCGGCCATTTTTACGCCGGTTGCCAGATCTACACCTTCAAGGAATTTCCAGTGCTCGAAGCGCTGGACAAGATCGCAGCCTGCGGCGGAAAAACGGTGGAGTTTTTCCCCGGCCACAAGCTCAGCGCCGAAGATCCGACGGTGAAGTTTGATCAAAACACGACGCTGGAACAGCGCGCGCCAGTGAAGGCCAAGCTGAAGGAACTGGGGCTCACTCCCGTGGGATTTGGGGTGGTGGGTGGTCTGGGTAAGGATGAAGAAAGTGCCCGCAAAGTCTTCGAGTTTTGCAAAGACATGGGCATCGGCATGGTCGTCGCTGAGCCATTGGAGACCAAGGAGGCCTATGACATCATTGAGAAGCTGGTGAAGGAATTCGACATCAAGATGGCGATCCACAATCACCCGAAGAAGCCGCTGGACCGCAGCTACAAGTATTGGGACCCCGAGTACGTCCTCAGCTGGGTGAAGGATCGCGATCCGCGGATGGGTTCGTGCTGTGACATCGGTCACTTTGTCCGCAGCGGCATCAAGCCTGTGGATGCGATCCGCATCCTGAAGGGCCGGATTCTTGATAGTCACGTTAAAGATCTGGATCAATTCGGCGTGCGTGAGGCGAAGGACCAGATCTGGGGCACGGGCATGTCTGACCTCCCAGCGGTGCTGAATCTTTACCTCGAGCAGGGCTTTTACGGCCCGCTGGATGTTGAGTGGGAAAAAGATTGGCTGACCAGCCAAGCAGACGTGACGAAGTGCCTGGAGTGGCTGAAGAACTTCCAGCCTGCGGCGAAGTAAGTCGAAAACGTGAACTTTGAGAGGGACGGGTGGGGCGTGGCCCTGCTCGTCCCTTTTTGATGCCCGTGAGGTGCTGGGGTATCGCTGGGCTTGACGTTGTTTGGGGCCTGCGGCACGATGCGGCCTTGATCTCGGGAACGACCATACGCTTTTTGCTGGTGCTGATCTCCCTCATGGTGCTCGGCGGCATCGTGCGGGGGTGGCGTCGGTCTCATGGTGGGATTCCGCCAGAGGCCGTGCCCGAGGCAAAAGCACCAAACGCTGCGCCGCCCATTGACCCGGGGCAGGATTGAGGCACATTCCCAGCCCCTCAAAACCTCCCAGACGCACTCGTGGCGACGCTGCCACCCGTTGGCGGTCTGGGCCTCAGATTATCCATGGTCCCAATCACCTTCGAAGAAGCTGTCTATCGCGCTGTGCAGGCTGATCCCCGCTATCAGCCGGACGCGTACAGTTTTGTTCGGGATGCGCTGCATGTCTCCGTGAAGATGTTTCGCGATGGGGAGGAAGATCAGCACGTCACCGGTCAAGAGATGCTGCAAGGGGTGCTGCGCCACGGTCTGGATGAATTCGGCCCCATGGCCTTGACCGTATTAAATCTCTGGGGGCTCAATCGCGGAGAGGACGTGGGCAACATCGTCTATAACCTCATTGCCGTCGGTTACTTTGGCAAAAACGACGGCGATAGCATCCATGATTTTGCGGGTGGATTCGACTTTGAAACGGCCTTCCTTGAGCCTTTTGCCCCCACCTCCGCCCGCCTGGGCCGGGATCAGTGATCTTTTTGTCCGCAGCCGGCCCCTTCTCCTTTCTCCAATCCCATTTCATGCCCAAACGCGCCTCCACCCCCAAGCCTCCGGCACGTGCCGCAAGATCCATCGCAGCAACAAAGAAAAGGTCATCGCCACCGGAGTTGCCGCCCCTGGAGGCGACGACGCATACGCTGGACAATGGGCTGGATATCGTCATCCGCGAAGATCACGAACACCCGTTGGCCAGTGTGCAGATCTGGGTGCGTGCAGGCAGCCTACACGAGGAAGGCTGGACGGGGGCAGGGCTGGCGCATTGTGTGGAGCACATGCTTTTTAAAGGCACTGAAAAGCGGACCGCTGCGCAGATCTCCCAGAGCATCCAGGATCTGGGCGGTTATGTGAATGCGTACACCAGCTTCAATCGCACGGTGTATTGGATCGATGGGTTAGCGGACCATGTGGATGGTTATCTAGAGATCCTCAGCGACATGGTCCGGCATTCCCAGATTGATGCCGCAGAGTTGAGCCGCGAGCAGGATGTCATCCGCCGGGAGATGGCCATCGATAACGATGATCCGAGCGCCGCCGCGCAGCACTTGATGCAGGCCACGGCTTTTCAAAAGCATCCGCTGCGCCACCCGATCATTGGTTATCGCCAGGTGTTTGACCAGATCTCCCGTGCGGAGGTAGCTGGGTTTGTGGACCGCCATTACGTGCCGAACAATTGCTTTGTCGTGATCGCGGGGGCGGTGGATCCTGCGGCGGTGATTGAGAGTGTGGAGCGCCACCTCGGCAGCTGGCATCGTCGCCCCTATGAGGCCGTTTTACTGCCGGATGAACCACGGCAGCGTGGGCGGCGTGAGGCACGCAAAGACTTCGCTACCGAGCTGGCGTATGTTTCGTGTGGGTGGCAGATCCCGGGGGAGAGTCACCCAGATAAGGCAGCCCTGGATGTGCTGGCGTTCTTGCTCGGCAGTGGGCGTAGCTCACGGCTTTACCAGACGCTGCGGGAAAAGCAGAGCCTAGCGCATTCGGTCTGGGCTGGCACGCATTGCGCGGAGGAATGCGGTCTATTTTTGGTCGATGTGGAATGCGATCCACCCGATGCGGCGGCTGCACAGGCCAGTATGGAAGCGGTAGTGCAGACAATGCGCGAAAAGCCGCCCGCAAAAGCGGATTTGGACAAAGCCGTGCGTGCCACACTAGGTGGCCAGTTGCGATCCCTGGCGACGACGCGCGGGCAGGCATCCGCGCTCGGCAGTAGCTGGTTGTTAACGGGGGGACTGGATCTATCCCGGCAATATCTGCGCACTGTTCGTTCGCTGACTCCGGCCATGATCTGCGATGTGGCCCAACGTTATCTTCCGCCGGAGAATTGCAGTGTCGTGGTCGTCGGGCCGAAAGAAGAGAAAAAGGTCGCGACTACCCGCAACGTGCGCAGCCAAATCGAGCCGACACGGGTGGAATTGCCCAATGGGTTGAAGCTCCTGATCCAGGCCCAGGATCGTCTGCCGCTGGTATCGATCCGCACGCAGTTCCTGGCCGGGGTGCCGGTGGAGACGGAGGAGACTGGTGGGGTGACGCAGATTTCTGCGCAGCTCTTGCTGAAGGGCACCAAGACACGTGCGGCGGCAGAGATCGCGTCTGAGCTGGAAAGCCTCGGCGGTGCCTTGCACTGCGCGGGGGATGCGCAGCGCTATTACCTGGGTGCCGATGTGATGCGTGGCGACGAAGAAACGGCGCTGCAATTGGTGGCTGATCTGATCTTGAATCCGACGCTTCCTGCTGCCCAGCTGCGGGAGATCAGGAAGCGCCAGATAGCCTCCATCCGGGAGGAGCGGGAGGACCCGCTGACTGTGGCGCTGCGGCGCGCCCGGGCGGAGATCTTTGCGGGCCAGCCGTTTGCGCGCACGGCCCTGGGGACGGAGGAATCGGTCAACGGATTGGGCATTGCCCAATGCCGCACGGCGTTGAGGGACGGATTTATCGGCGGCAATGGCACGCTGGCAATCGTGGGGGATGTGGACCCGGTGGCGATCTCGAAGCTGGCGATGAAGAGTTTTCGCAATCTGAAAAAGGGACCCAGCCAGATTGATCCCCGCATGACATTGACCAGTTCTGCTAAGCCGGGGCGCTGGGAGCAGATCTTGGAAAAGGAGCAGGCGGTGCTGGTGATCGGTTTTCCGACTGTAGGCATTCATCACGCTGATTGTCAGCCGCTCAAATTGATCGATGAGGCCTGTAGCGATATGGGCTCCCGGCTCTTCAATCGAATCCGTGAAGAGCTCGGCCTGGCCTACTACGTGGGTGCCCAGGCCTTTCATGTAACAGGCTGCGGTGCCTTCTATTTTTACATGGGTACGGATCCTGCCAAGCTGGACATGGCAGAGGCAGAGATGCTGCGACTGATCAAAGACCTCGCCAAAGAGGGCCTGACTCCTGAGGAGTTGGAGCGCGCAAAGAGCACCTGGCGCACATCGTGGCTGCGTTCCCAGCAGGGCAATGCTGGCATTGCGGATATGCTGAGCTGGAATGAACTAGTCGGCCATGGCTGGCAGCGGCATCAGCAGCTCCCTGCGATCATGGAGGGCATCAAAAATACGGAGATCCGCCGCATCACGCGTAGCTACTTCCAGCAAAAGCCGTTTATCGTCCGCGTCCGACCTTGATACAAAAAAAGGCCCCGTTGCGGTGCAGCGGGGCCTTTGAGTTTGGGGAAAATTGGGATTACTTCGCGGGGGCTGGCGCGGGCTCGGTCGCAGGTGCGGCGTCGGCGAGTGGCACCTTGGTGGGCCGCATCATCTCAGGGACGATAAACCACTTTTTCGCGTCCGCTTTGTCCTGCACCAGTGAGATGAGGAAAAGCTCTTCAATACGGTCGGTCATCGTCTCCTGGCTGGTGCGCACGACGATGTGGACGATCTTGCCTTCTTCCTCGCCACAGACGCCGAGGACATCGACCTTGAGGGATTCTTTCTTCCGTTTCACGACGTCTTCAGGCAGCGCCAACTTCTGGTGCACTGCCTGGCGCTCCGCCACATAGAGATCCTGTGGGGACATCTTTTCCAACTCACGCACGTCCTTGACGCCCAGCTTGGCCAGCATCGCAGCTTCTTCGGTCATCGTCGGTGCCATCTTAATGGCGGCCACGGTGTCCCGCTGGCGTTGTGCCAGGGAAAACTCGGCCAAAAAGGCAGCGGCACCTTTCCAATCTTGGTTCACCACATCGGTCAGGTAGTCTTTGACGATGGCGACACAGGGATGATCGGCGGGGAGGTTCTCCGCTCGGGAATTTACGTTGGTCATGACCGCGAAGGCCAAGACAAGAAGAAGACGGGGAAGGCGTTCAGGCTGCATATTCACAAAAATAAGAGACAGTGGGTCAGGTCAGACGTTCGGTCAGCGGTTTTCTAGCCCCGCCCGTGCATACCGTCAAATGCAGAAAAGGCCGCAATGAGGCCTATTTTGCGATAAAAAGCTGTATTGACAGATTTTACGCCCCAAGAAATCCGCCGCCCACTCGTGAAGCCCATTGAACCTGCCCGCATGAGCGATCCCTCCCACGTCTTCACCGAGCTCCTCCAGCGTTACGAACGTCCCCTCGTTCGCTACGCCTTCAGCTTTACGGCTGATCTCGAAGACGCACGGGATGTCGTGCAGGACGTGTTCATCAAATTGCATCATCACCTCGCAGGTCTGGATGAAGACCACATCGCCCCCTGGCTCTTTACCGTCTGCAAGAATCGTGCGCTCGACCACCATCGCAAAAACTCACGCATCATCGCCATGGATACCGAAACACTTGAGCATGAGGCCTCCTCCGAACCTGGGCCCAGCGAGGAAATGGAAACCCGCGAGACTGCTGCCACCCTGCGCCAGCTAATCGGCGAGTTGCCAGATCGGCAGCGCGAGGCCGTGCGGCTGAAATTCATTGCAGGACTGGATTACAAGCAAATCTCCGAGGCCATGAAAACCAGCATGGGCAATGTCGGCTACCTCATCCACCACGGTGTGGAGAGTCTCCGCAAGCGCTGGCAGGCACTCGATCCCGATGCCGCCCTCTCCCTCTCCAAGCATTAAATCTCCCCCCCCAAGACCGCTATGAAACCAGAACAAATCACCGCCTGGGCGCTCAACGAATTGCCTGCTGAAGAGCAGCCAAAAATCGAGGCCGCACTCCAGGCAGATCCCATGGTGCTATCGCAGGCCGATGAAGTGAAGTCGTTCTGTGACTTCCTCAGTGCGGAATTGCGCGACGAAGACTTCGCGCTGAGCGAAGATCAACGCAGCGCCCTCGCCGCCCTGCCTCCACCGACTGCGCTTGCTGAGTCCACGCCCTGGTGGAGGCGATACGCCATTGCGAACATCGCCACCGCCGCGGCTGTGGTGGTGATCAGCGGTGTGCTAATGATCAAGCAGGAGAAGCAGCAGGCTGCGGAGGAGTTTGTTTTGACTGGCGACGATCTGAAGGTCCAGGCCGCTCCTGTTTTGCCAGACAAGGCAGACGCGAAGAAGGTGCAGATGTCGCCTGTTCCGCAACCAGGCAAGCCGAGCGTCACCGGCCTAGCGGACGCAGCGCCTCCCGGCCTCATGGCTCCGCCACCTCCTCCGGCATTGAAAGCGCCCCAACTTGTCACCGCAGTGCCGGTCTCTCGGGGGCGTGGCAACGTGGAATTACAAAATGGCCGGACAAGAGATGGCGTGATCAGGCGGGCACAAACAGTTGAAGATGGCAGGCGGGCACAAACAGTTGAAGATGGCACTGCCCCCTCTGAGCTCCCTGAGCGGCTTGGTTATGTTGTTGAGCCGCAGTATGACAGGAAGCCAAACACTGAGACCTACTCCCAGTTCATCGAGAACACCGTTCAGGAGGTCGCGCGCGCCCCGCTTTCCACGTTTTCGATTGATGTCGATACGGCATCGTATTCGAATGTCCGTCGGTTCTTGAATCAGAACATGCTGCCACCACAGGAGGCGGTTCGGATTGAGGAGTTGGTGAACTATTTCCCCTATGACATCGAAGGCCCTGCCGCAGGCAAGGATCCGTTTGCGGTGCATGTTGAGCTCTCCGAATGCCCCTGGCAGCCACAGCACCGACTGGCGCGGATTGCGATCAAAGGCCGGGAGATCGGGATGGAGCACCGCAGTAGTAACCTCGTCTTCCTTGTTGATGTCTCCGGCTCCATGAGCGAGCCCAATAAGCTCCCGCTCGTTCAGCAATCCCTGCGCATGCTCACGCAGCGTCTCGGGGAAGAGGATCGCGTCTCCCTGGTCGTGTATGCTGGTAGCAGCGGCGTCGTCCTGCCGTCCACCAGCGGGCAGAAGAAGGTAGAGATTCTCGCTGCCGTTGATAACCTTCGCGCTGGCGGTGGCACCCATGGGAGTGCGGGCATCAAGCTGGCCTATGAACAGGCTGTGTCAGGCTTTATCAAAGACGGCGTGAACCGTGTCATCCTCTGCACCGATGGGGATTTTAATGTTGGCACGACCTCGCCAGAGGAACTTGAAAAGCTCATCACGGAGAAGGCGCGCAGTGGGGTCTTTCTCAGCGTGTTGGGGTATGGGAGCGGTAACCTTCAGGATCGCACGATGGAGACGCTCGCAGACAAGGGTAATGGCAACTACGCCTACATCGACAACCTCGCCGAAGCGCGCAAGGTCTTGGTTGAGCAGATGTCTGGAACTCTAGTGACCATCGCCAAAGACGTAAAGATCCAAGTGGAATTCAACCCCGCGCAGGTGCGTGGCTATCGCCTGATCGGTTATGAAAACCGCTTGCTGGCTAAGGAGGACTTCAACGATGACACGAAAGACGCCGGAGAAATTGGTGCGGGTCATACGGTGACTGCTCTCTATGAAATCGTCCCGGCAAGTTTGCCTCTGGATGCCAAGCCGCAGCCTCTGGTGGATTCGCTCAAGTATCAAAACGAAGTCGCCGTCGCCGCCCCGCTGCCGGACGCAAATCTCGCACCTACGGCGCAGACCCATGAAGTGATGACGGTAAAGCTGCGCTACAAGAAGCCTGACGGCAATGTTAGCCAACTGATCGAAGTGCCGGTCAAAGATGAAGGCAAGAAGCTGAAAGCAGCGAGTCGTGAATTCAAATTCGCCACCGCCATCGCAGGCTTTGGGCTGTTGTTGCGTGACTCCGCCTACAAGGGCCAGCTCACTTGGGATTCCATCCGCCAACTTGCCCGCGATGGCAAAGGACCCGACAAGAATGGATACCGTGGCGAGTTCCTTCAGCTCATCGAAAAAGGCGCTGCCATGGCGCCTTCCCGACCGCAGTAAGTGACGCGCACTCGTGCAGGAGTGATCAAAGACCAAAAACCTTGTCCATTTGATCGGACACGAGCTTGAGGTCTTCAAGGCCACCACCAGCGACCTCGGCGGCGCACCAGCCGTAGTAGTTGATCTCATGCAAGGCTTTGCGCACGTCGGCAAAGTCCAGATCTCCCTCTCCGATGGCGGTGAACCTGTCCTGCGCGCGGGAGAAACCTTTTACGTCCAGCTTATAAATGCGTTTGCCGAGTTGGCGGATCCAGTCGCCCATGCTGCCGAATTTCCAGTGGTTGCCGATGTCGAACTGCATGCCTACCCATGGGGAGCGGAATTCATCGACGTACTTCACAAACTTATCGGCCGTTTGGTCGTGACCGCCGTCATGATTGTAGAGGAATTGGTTCCACACATTTTCGATCACAATCGTCACACCCTCTTCGGCGGCGACCGGGATTGCTTTGGCGATGTTTTCGACGGAACGCTCCCAGATTTCGTTCTCCGGCCCGTCCTCACCTTTGCCGACGACCAGCAGCAAACTGTGGCCACCGATGGCGCGCGTTTGGCGGAGGCCGTTTTTCAAATCATGAAGGGCCTGGGCACGTGTGGCATCGTCGGCACTGGTATGGCGAATGCGCCAATGGGAGGAGCAGACGGCTCCATCCACAGGCAGACCAGATTCGGCGATGGCCTTCTTGGTCTCTTCGATGTCGAGTCCAGGAGCATTCATCTCGATGCCATGGAATCCTGCTTCTTTGGCGATTTTGAATTTTTCCGTCAATGTGGGAACATTTTTCACCATGCCGATCTTCAGAGTCTTGTAGAGCCGACCCGCTAAGGCGTCAGGCGCATCGGGTGCTGCTGTCACCTGTTTGGCGATGGGGAGGGCTGTCCCAGCGGCGAGCAATGCGGAACGACGGAGGAATTCACGGCGGGGAAGGGAAGTCATGATGGGATGAGTTGGGTGGTGAAGGCTGGGTAATACGGGCGGCGGGGAGAGAGACTTGCTCCCGACGCGGTTTTGCTGTGCGATGCGCGGGCGGCAACTGCCGGGCATGCCTGATCAATCGCCAGGGCTGCCAGGAGAACGCGAAGGCCCGAATCGGGAGCGGGCTTTATTCGACGAGAAAGAGAGTGGTGCCTGGGGGCACGGCTGCTGGCTTGGGCTGCTTGCTGCGGCGCACTTTTTTTTCCCGAGGCGGCTTGGCAGCGCGGGCGGGTTTTTCCGTGGCGACAGAGATTTGAGTGGGGGTGGCGACTGGTTCTGCCCATGGATCAGCACCGATGGGCACTGGGGTCTGAATACCGGCGAGTGAGGCATGACCCACGATCTCCACCGGAGTGCCGACGGGTGTTTCGTTGTAAAAGATCGCGGCCATCTTGGTGGGGAGGCGTATGCAACCGTGGGAGGCTGGATAGCCCGGCAGGTAGCCTTCGTGCATGCCGATGCCGCCCGTCACGCGCATGAAGTAACGCATCCCTGCGCCTTCGTACCGGGCACCTGGGGGTGCTTTATCCTTCCGGGTGTCCACATCATCGTCAATGACGTTGCCAGTTGCATCGATGAAGGAACCGTAGATTGAGGAACGATGGTCGATGTCTTTTTCCTGAATGCGATAGCTCCCGGTCTTGGTCGAGTGGCTTTCGCGACCAGAGGAAATGGGGGCAACGCCAACGAGTTGCCCGCCCTTGAAGTAGCGGAGTTGTTGATCACTGAGATCGATGACGATCTTCCGTGGTCCGGATACGCCGTCTCCTTTCCAATAAGCCTCCGGCGGCGGTGGTGGCGGCGGGACAGCTGGGGCGATGGGCTTTTTCTGCGTTGCACACTGGGATAGCATGACCGCAGCCAGCAAGAGAGCCGACCATTTGCTGAGAGGGAGGGGGTGCGCGATTGAGGAGGTCATCACTGAGGTGAGAGGTGACAGGGGTGCTGACTTGCGCCCAAGTTTGGAGGGAAAAATCGGTATGGCAAAGGGCAAAAACACCAAAAGCAGCCCCAAACGCCAATGGTGTCATTACGATGGGTGCCGATAAATCTACTCCGCCCCCGTTTTCTGCGAAATCCGGCCTGGGACGATGGCTGGGGTGTGGGGCGGGGAGATGGGCAAACCATCGTGGATGATTTCGATGCCGCTGAGGATGGTCTGCCCGCGCGGGGCTTCGAGTCCGACTGTCAGTGTTCCGTCTGGGCATTGGATGTCTTTGAAGGTCTTGGTCAGCGATCGCATCGGCCCACCGGCTGCGGCGAGGAGGTCCAGATCATCGATCACCACGTTCGCCTGTAAGGTGATGCGCAGATGACGCGGCGCTCCGGAATTGGGTTCAGCGAAGGAGAGGCGCACGGTATAGCGACCCTCCTGCAGGCCGGATACTTTGACGCTCTGGACACCTTCAATGCCGGAAGCAGCCACCCATGGCCAGCCCTCGCCGCCTTCGATCCAAACGGAGTGGTGGTAGTAGGTCTTGGCGTCTGGCGGATCAATCTGCACCTCAAGCTCCGGCGATGGACCACCGACGGAGGGGTAGTCCAGCCAAAGCGTCCCGTCTTCTGTTTTGCGATCTCCCGGCGCACCGAAGTTGATGCCGAGGCGCTGGATTTTTCCGTGGAGACTGGCGGCAGGCACTGTGCCCCAGGCGGTCCATTGCTCAAAGGACTCTGGCAGCCCGACCAGCGAGACAGCCATCGGGAGTGGATAGCTGCAGGTGCAGCCTTCATAAAAGTAGGGCACGTTCAGCACACCATTGGCGGGCACGATGCTGTTCGTACAACCGGATCGCGGGCCGCTGATATGGATGGTGCCGCTTTCCACCCTCTTATCATAGAACGCGGCTGTGCCGGAGCGCATGGTGTAGATGGATCCATAATCAAACCCGCCATCGCAGCCGTAGCTCTTGGGGAAGACGCGCGGTTCGGTCTCGAGCGTGAGTGGATTGATGCGAGTGCCCGGTTGGGGCTGCCCAGGTGCCCAATCGTTCTTCTGGTGCGGTGGGCGGTATTGATTGGGTTGGATCGTCTTGAGATCCGTGTTCGCAAATCGATTCCGCAATGCTGGTGCCTCATATTCATCAAGCACACGCCCCGTATAGACATCGCTAAACATGGGTGCCAGCAGGCGATAATCGACCGGGCCTTTGCGGGTGGAGGCATCCAGCCAATCCTTGTTTTGCGTGACCATGATGCCGTCAATGAACTGTGGCTGCGGGGCGCGTTTGAAGTTCCCGAGACTGTCATCAAACCACAGAATACCAACGGGTGATTTGACGAGGAGATCCTCGCTGGCACTCCAGTCCCCAGTGTAATTGGTGCTTCCTGGAAGAGCCCCAGTGCGGGTGATGATCGTGCGTTTTGTACCGTCGGTGGTGAATTCTGCTTGCGGAAGTTTTGCTTCTTTGGCGACGGCTAGCAGGGCTTCTGGCCCGATGATTTTGCCCCCATAAGGACGGAGGCTTTGATACAGCGAGGCGAGCGTGCTCGCATCCGGTAGCGCCGCATCGGGGGCGATGACGATGAGGTTTGCGAAGTAGGGCGGCAATCCGTCGATGACCGACTCGAGTGCGAAGGCGCTGACCCGATCTCCATAAAGGCCGCCGTCGATGAGACGCTGCCGATGCTGAGTGAGGGCATTGCGATCAGGCAGCAGCGTGGTGATTTTGAAGTGGGTTTGGTCTGCCAGCGACTCGATAAACCCCGGCGGTCCGCTGCCAATGACGAGGGCGTAACCGCGATCTGCGCCTGCTGACTTGATCCATGAACTGATGTCATCATTGCCCGCTGCCGGGCGGGTGGTGGGGCGCTTCCAGTTCTTCGGGGAGGTGGTGATGCTGCTTTTGGCGGCCATAGCGTAGAGCTGACCTTCTTCGGTAACGACAAAGCACTTTTCTGCCGCCACGATGACACTGCCGACGGTGCCGCTGATCTCTGGCCATGGTCCTGCAAACGCGAGATCGCGATCGCCTGCATGGACGCTGGTGCGGATGCCTGGTAGGCCTTCTGACCGTGGCTTGTCTTCATGGCGTGTGCTGTTGACGGCATCATCAAAGAGGAGGCCGCGTCGCGTTAACTTTTGCGCCTCTTTTGCATCCGGTGTTGAGGCAAACCAGCCCCCAGGAAGACGGCCCGCTGCGGGGAGTTCGAACTCTCTGAGGGCACCAGTGGCCAAATCAAAGCGTGCTGGATAGGCGGAGCTACTTGGCACGATGAGATCGTCTCCATCAATCAGCAGATAACCCTGTGGGGCGACACCGCCAAAGGCCTCTGCCTGATGGGGATGCACGCCGTAGATGTAACCAGTGCGGTCATTGAGCCAAATCACATCCCCCGTTGCCGCGTCCAGGCAATAGACAAACACGCCTTCCAAGGGCCAAACGCCCGCGGCGAGATAGACTCGCCCCGCCTTCGCCACAGGACCACCCCGCACTGGCCAGACGGAGATCAAACGTCCATTGCCCAGCACATGACGATTGGAAGGCACGGCGCGTCGGTCCCAGATCTGTTTGCCGGTGGTCAGGGAAACGCAGCGCACGATCCCGTCGTCAGAGCCAAAGATGACGCGGTCATCCACAATGACCGGTGCAAAACGGATCGGCCCATCCGTGAAGGTCTTCCAAAGCTGGGAGCCGGTCTCAGTGTCGAAGGCCGTGACGCTATCGTCCCTGGAGGAGCCAACGACTAAGGTGTGGCCAGCGACGATGGGCTCATGGCTGCGATCAAACTGCAGACGTGTCTCCCGATAGGCAGGTGTCAGTGGGCCGAGATCACGGGACCAAAGGATCGCCAGATCACCGGGCACAGCCTGGGTGGTGCTAGCAGTGCGCCCGGCATCGGCGCGCCACATCGGCCAGTCGGCCGCTGTCACGGTGGTGCCAACGATCAAACAGAGGTAGAGGAGGGAGGAGACGTTCATCCGACGGAAACAAACGTCTGCCAGCGGCCAGTGCAATCATTTGACCATCGGCTGCGATCAGGCGGCCTGCGCCTTTTTCCGTGGAGTCAGGATTTGAACCAAGAGGCGCTCGAGGACGAGCTTGTTGTCCAACTGGGTCGTCACCAGCTTTACGTTAGCGTCGAGACAGGCACGATAGGCTTCGTGGAGTTCTTGCAGCGTGTATCGGCCGGTCTCTCCGAGCGCTAGGAAGAGTGGGAAGGCATTGAAGCCGGTGCCGTCTTTTTTGCGTGGCAGGTGGCCGGTGGCGGATTCTGGTAGTGCTTCCAGGGAATTGCAAAAGGCACCGTACGCGTTGCGGTTGAGCTTGAAACGCGAGGCGAGGTCCTTCACCAACAACAGGCTGCGGACGCGTGGGACGATGGCGGCGAGGAGTAGGCCGACGGGGTTTTGCCCTTGGTGGATGAGGGTGCCGAGGAGTTCCAGGGCACGCTGAAGATCGCGGGCTCCGATGGCGTTGCCGATTTCCCAGATGACGCCTGCACGGCTCATGGAGACGAGATTTCTGACGGTGGTGAGGCCAGCGCGGCGGCGTTCGCCCAGATAGAGATCGATCTTTTCCAACTCGTTCTCCATTTGCCTTGTATCATCGCCAGCCATCTGCACCAGCAACTCCAGTGCGCCGGTTTCGAAGGTGATTCCCATGTCGCGCGCCTTGCGGTTTGCATCCGCTAGGACGGCCTGCTCCCACCCTGCTTTGGAGGTGTCTGGTTTGTCAAAGGTCTCGATCATCGCCAGCTTTGATAGGCGCTTCCAGGCACTGCGGCGCTTATCGATCGCGGTGGCGCTGATGACAAAGCGGACCTCGGGACCTAGGCCCGCTTCGACGCAGTCGAGAATCCCCTCAAACCCGCTGACGGCCGCCTCTGCCCGACCCGTGACGCTATCGCCCAAAAAGGTGGCGGTCTTTAGCCAGACGACCTTGGTGCCGCCAAAGAAGGGCAGGGTCTGGAGGGCCTGAATGACGTTGTTGCAGATGGTGCCCGCGTGCTCCGCATTGTCCGCGCCACCATCGATGATGTCGTTTGAAAAATCCCCGGCATCCGGTGGGGTGAGCTTGCGCACCAGATTGAGCGCCGCTTCTTTGACACGACCTTCATCGGAGCCGATGAAGACGGTCACCTGACTGTTGGCGGTGGCTTTTTTGGGAGGCGGCATGGCAGGGATCTTTGGACCGTTCTGACGTTTCGTGCAAGCAGGCGTTGCATCTAGCAGAGGAGGACGTAATTTGGCCGCCCCTTTTAACCCAACCCTTACACCCCCTAATATGAGTCAGCCCAAGCATGTCGCCATCGTCGGAGCCACCGGCGCGGTAGGCGCGGAAATGATCCGCTGCCTGGAAGAGCGTCACTTTCCGATCAGCCAACTTACCCTGCTGGCATCCGCCCGCAGCGCTGGGAAGACACTCAAATTCAAAGGGCAGGACATCATCATCAAGGAACTGACGCCAGAGAGCTTTGAGGGTGTGGACATCGCGCTCTTCAGCGCGGGCGGTGGCATCAGCAAGGAATTTGCCCCTCATGCCGTGAAGGCCGGCGCGGTGGTGGTGGATAACTCCTCCGCCTTCCGAATGGATCCGACGGTGCCGTTGGTGGTGCCGGAGATCAATGCTGCCGACGTGAAAAATCACCAAGGCATCATCGCCAACCCGAACTGCACAACGGCCATCAGCCTCATGGCGCTCTATCCGCTGCATCAGGCGTTTGGGGTGAAGCGGGTGTTTGCTTCCAGCTATCAGGCCGTGTCCGGCACGGGCGCGCAGGCAATCGAGGAACTGGCCCGCCAGAGCCGCGCCTGGGCCAATGGCGGTCAAACTGCCTGGGATGACGCCCGCCTGCCTGAGTCGGAGGTGCAGGTCTATCCTCACCAGATCGCGTTTAACGTCCTGCCACAGGTGGATTCATTTTTGGACTCCGGTTATACGAAGGAAGAGATGAAGCTGGAGAATGAGGGCCGCAAAATCATGCATCACCCTGACTTCCGCGCCTCCGTGACTTGCGTGCGGGTGCCGGTCTTCCGCGCGCACAGCGTGGCCATTTCTGCCGAGTTCGAAAAACCCATCACTGTCGAAGCCGCGCGTGCCGTTCTGGCGGGCGCTCCTGGCTTGGATGTGGTGGATGATCCAGCGGCGAAGAAGTACCCCCTGCCATTGGATGCAGCCGGGAAAGACAACTGCGCGGTGGGTCGCCTACGCATGGATTGCGCCTTGGACAATGGTTTGTGCTTCTGGGTCGCTGGCGACCAGTTGCTCAAAGGCGCGGCGCTCAATGCGGTGCAGATCGCGGAGTGCCTGTAACTCTTGCGTTTGGAGTCGGACCCATCGAGTGATGGGTCCGACTCCGGTGCGATTACTTTTCAGCAAACGGAGAAACGACGCCCAGCGTCGATGGTGGGAGATCGTCCGTGCGGAAGCATGAGGCAGGTAGGCCTTCTTTGTTGATCAAGTTTACGCCCTCCGGCCAGGCTGCCCAGGCGTAGCGGACGCCGATGGGGTCTTTGATGGCATCGCTCCAGACGACGACTTCGTCACCCTCGATCTTTGCCTTGGCAACGACCCACTTGCCATCGGCACCAGCGATCTGGAATGGGCCGGGGGCTTCGCCATTGCGTGTCTTGAGACCGCTGCCGATGTGGTCAAACTGCACATGCACTTTGCCATCCTTGATGCTGGAACTCTTGTACATCGGGCCGCTAAAGACGGTGCTGTCTCTCCCATAGTCCTTGGCCAGCGCCCAGAGGGCAAGGCGGCGTCCGACCTCTTGCTTGTTTTTGGGGTGAATATTGCCGACCTCCCCAATGTCATTGATGACGGCGAGTCCTGTTTTGGGCAGCGTCTGGGCCGTGAGCAATTGGGCCTCCTGAAGTTCCGCCCAAGTGTCGGGAATGCCAGGTGCTGCCGCTGGTGGTTTGCCATTCCCAAAGGCAGCCAACTGCACGATGTAGAAGGAGAATTCATTGTTCCAACGCGTGCGCCAGTCGTTGATCATGGTCGGCAGGAGCTCCTGATACTGGAAGGCGCGGCGTTGATTGGACTCGCCCTGATACCAGATCGCGCCTTGAAAGGCGTAGGGGATTATGGGGGCCACCATGCCATTGAACAGGACCGCAGGATGGTGCGGGGTTGCGTTCGGGTTTTCAGGTGGACGAGGCGCGCCGGGTGGCTTGGCTTTGGGCTTACCTGCGGGGAGCTTTGCGTTTTCAGCATTGATCTTGGCGACTTGGGCCTTCCAGTCAGCCGTGCGTTTTTCAAAAGCTGCTTTCTCTTTGGCGTCATCCCACTTGGAGATCGCGCTCGCCCAATCCTTGAGCATGTCTTGGGCGCACGGCCGCTGTTTGAGCGCCTCCGCGCTGGTCCATGCCTCAATGCGTGTGCCACCCCAGGAGGTGTTGATGAGTCCGACCGGGACCTTCAGCGCCTGATGCAGATGGCGTCCGAAGAAAAAGCCCACGGCAGAAAATTGGCCGACGCTCTGTGGGGTGGTGACGTTCCACTGGCCCTTGCAATCGCCGCCGGGTTTCTGCGCGGTGATGCGCTCCACATTGAACATTCGGATCAGCGGGTAATTGGCGGCGGCAGCTTCGGCCTCCGCATTCGCGGATTGGCTGACGGTCCACTGCATGTTGGATTGGCCGGAACAAACCCAGACTTCACCGACGAGGACGTCTTTGACTGTGATCGTGTTTTTGCCTGCGACGGTCAGGTCCGCAGGCGTTGCATTCGCGGGGAGCGCGGCCAGTTCTGCCTTCCACTGTCCTTCGTCATTTGCTTTTGTTTTCACGGACTGCCCTGCAAAGGACACGGTGATCTCCTCATCCGCAGCCGCTTTACCCCATACGGGCACTGGCCGACCTTGCTGAAGCACCATGTGATCAGAAAAGATGACGGGGAGGCTAACGTCGGCGTGAATCGCGGTCGCAAAGGATGCGGCGAAGGCCAAACAAATGCGGAGGGGCTTCATAATAGTTGAGGGGAGTTGATAATTAAGCCTATTGCCTAGACTTTCCAGGGTGTGATACTGTCGCCAAAACCCGATCTTTCAACGACAAAGAACGAACCGCCCAGGTGCCTAGACAAAGTATCTCGGGAGCTGGGGGGAGGATTCGGCGCGGGTGCCCTAGCACTGGGCAATGTTCACCGCCCAAGATACACCGCAGCCAGAGGTGGCAGATCGAACTGAATCGACCATGGCTGACCCTGCCATGGCATCTGCTCTGCCTGCATGGCGTGGGCGTTGACGAATCCGGAGCCGCCGTAGTCTTTGGCGTCTGAGTTCAGGTGTTCGCGATAGCTGCCAGCATTGCTGACACCGAGGCGGTAGCCTGGGCGTGGGACTGGGGTGGCGTTGATGGCGACGTAGATCTTTTGGCCGGAGGGTTCGGTGCGGGTAAAGGTAAAGATGCTGTTGTCGCCATCATTGGCGTCTAGCCATTCGTAGCCGCCTGGCTGGTGATCCAGCGCATTTAAGGCGGGCCGGGTGGTGTAAAGATAATTGAGATCACGCACCAGTTTTTGAAGTCCTGCGTGTTCCTCGCCAAGGAAGAGGTGCCAGTCGAGGCTGGTGTCATTCTTCCACTCGCTCCACTGCCCAAATTCGCCGCCCATGAAGAGCAGTTTCTTGCCTGGATGCGCCCACATCCATCCGTAGAACATGCGCAAGTTGGCGAACTTTTGCCAGCGGTCTCCGGGCATTTTGTTGATCAGCGATCCCTTGCCATGCACCACTTCATCGTGGCTCAGGACGAGGATGAAATTCTCGTCGTAGGCATAGAGCATGGAGAAGGTGGCCTTGCCATGGTGATACTTCCGGTGGATGGGATCCTCCGCCATGTACTTGAGGCTATCGTTCATCCAGCCCATGTTCCACTTGAAGCCAAAGCCGAGTCCGCCAGTATCGACCGGTTTGGAGACACCGGGCCAGGCGGTGCTTTCTTCGGCGATGATGGTGGTGCCGGGGTGCTCTTCGTAGCAAACGCGATTCAGCTCCTTCATGAAGGCGATGGCCTCCAGGTTCTCCCGTCCGCCGTGCGCGTTGGGTAGCCACTCACCTGCTTTGCGGGAGTAGTCGAGGTAAAGCATGGACGCAACGGCATCGACGCGGAGGCCGTCGATGTGGTATTCCGCCATCCAAAAGAGGGCATTGGCGACGAGGAAGTTGCGCACCTCATTGCGGCCGTAATTGAAGATGAGAGTGCCCCAGTCCTGGTGCTCTCCCTGGCGGGGATCTTCGTGCTCGTAGAGGGCAGTACCATCGAACCGTGCGAGGCCATGGGCATCTTTGGGGAAGTGTCCAGGGACCCAGTCGAGGATCACGCCGATCCCGTTTTGGTGGCATTTATCGACGAAGTATCTGAAGTCATCGGGATTCCCAAAGCGGCTGGTGGGCGCGTAGTAGCCGGTCACTTGGTAGCCCCAGGATCCGTCGAAAGGGTGCTCCGCAACGCCCATGAGCTCGACATGGGTAAAGTTCAGGCCTTTGACATAAGGGATCAGGTCATCTGCAAGCTCGCGCCAAGTTTGCCAGCGGTTGCCCTCTGTCGGGACACGTTTCCACGAGCCGGGATGCACCTCGTAGATGCTCATCGGTTCGTGGTAGAGGTCATTGCGAGTACGCTTTTGCAGCCACTCCTGGTCCTGCCAAGGGTAGAGATCGAGATCAAAGACCAGACTGGCCGTTTGTGCGCCGTGTTGGGAAAAGACGGCCATCGGGTCGCTCTTCACGAGCACCTGATTCTCTGGGGAAAGGACCTCAAATTTGTAGTGGTCTCCCGGTCCGACGAGGGGGAGGAAAAGCTCCCAGATGCCGCCTTCGATCCGCAGGCGCATGGGATGCACGCGGCCATCCCATTGGTTGAAGTCGCCGACAACGCTGACGCGGCGAGCATTGGGAGCCCAGACGGCAAAGCGCGTTCCTTTGACTCCATCAATCGTCATCGGGTGCGCGCCCAAGCAGTCGTAGAGGCGACGGTGGGTGCCTTCGCGGAAATAGTACATGTCCTGGGAGCCAAGCAGGGGACCAAATCCATACGGGTCTGGTGTCTTCCAGGTGGTGCCTTCGAAGGTGGTGAACTCCCAGTCGTAGCCGCTCTCGGTTTTTTCCGGCGGTAGCAAGAGTTCAAAGAGCCCGTGGTGGTGGATGCGCTCCGCCTCTAAAATCGTGCCATCCGGCAGCACGCAACGGGCGCTCGCAGCCGCAGGCTGAAATCCCCTGATCAGTGTCCGACCGCCGCCTGCGGGCTGTCGTCCAAGAAAGGCAAACGGGTCGCCATGGCGCGCTTCGAGGAGCGCCAGGACTTCCGCTTTTGAGGTGTAGGGGGAAATCATGTCTTTTCGATACCGATTGTGAGGAGCGGCTCAAGCCGTTCTTTGCAAAGCTGCCGCCAGGAGGCCGCCCGCCAGATCTTTTTGCGAAGCTGAAATCCGCGATCCGTCGCGATCCAGTCTCGCAACGAAGTGGCAATGGTGGCCGGGTCTCCATCGGCGGGAAAGAACTGCGCCGCCTCGCCGAGAACCTCGCGATGCACAGGCAGATCCGAACACCAGATCGGCAGTCGATGAATCGCCGCCTCTAGTAGCGGCAGGCCAAAGCCCTCGCCTGTGCTCGGAAAAAACAGAGCGTCGCCAAGCGCGTAGAGGGACCGGACATCGTCGTCGGTCAGGGGCTCGCCCTCAGCTGCCAGAAAGGTTACCTCGGCTGGGAGGTCCAGGGTTTGGATCAGGTCCTGCAACTCTTTGAAATAGGCCGCCCCATCGGCTTGGTGGGGATCTGGCGCGCCCGTGACAAGGTACCGCGGGGCGAGTCCCTGCGATTTCAAGTGTGCGGTGACGTGGATGGCCATCTCCAGATTCTTGCGGCGCAGGATGCGTGCCGGATGCACAAGAATGACATCGCTTTCCCACCAGTCCCCAGCGTCTGCCGCAGCGGCGATGCGTTGCGTGAGCCCCAGGATCCGCATCGGGTCAATCCCATTTGGGATCACCTGGATCTGCGCCGGATCAAGCCCCGTTGCACGCGCATAGTCCTGCTGCCGAACCGCAGAGACCGCCACGTTGACGGTGTTTGGCGGGGGGAGGCTGAGACGTTTCAGATCTTCACTGTCCCAATCCAAATGCGCGTAGTGCGGATTCACCGCCGCGACATCATGGATCCAATTGATCCAGCGAATCTCCGGATGCGCTGCTGCCAACGCATGAAGCTCCGCCGTCCACGGGAGGTCAAACGGCATCGTGAATATGTTGTGGGCGAGGATGGCCTCGAAGTCTTCAGGGGGCGCTGGCTTCCAGCCAGTGTTAGGCTGGGGGCCTTCTAGGCCCCGGTCTCCAAGCAACGCTCCGCCTACCAAATAGCGATCTTGGTCGAGCTTCGCTTTCTTTGGGTTGGCAGCGATATACCCGACACAAAAGCGCAGGTGTTCCTCACTACGAATCAGGCGGTCGTAGTACCCATCTTGCCAAACGGGACCGTGGCGCTGCAGTAGCCTATTGATCTTGTTTGCAGTGAAGCTCTTCCAACTGTGAACGGTGGCATCCAGTTCATGACCAGCCCGCATGGTTACCACCACATGGACATGATTGGGCATGATGACGAAGCAGCCGAGATCGTAGCGCTGGCCGTGAAAAAAGCGGAGCGACTCGCTAACGATCTTTGCCGCGTCAGGTTCGGCCAAGAGGCATTCACCCAGTCCTGCGTCGAGCAAGTCGTCAAGGGGTTGGCCAAAGCGGTCGTGGTATTCCGTTTCCTCGCTGGCTGACCAGGGCTTGGGATGATTTTTGAGCCAGTGGTGACGGTCGCTGGACAGTTCGGTGATTTTGGCGTGTGGAATTCCATCCGCTAGCCTCCACGTGAGGAAGTAGGTGGCACCACTCTGTTGCCAGTGCGGGAGGCGGTGGAGGGTTTTCTTGATCTCTGCCTCCGGGTTTAGGAATTGGGCGGGGAACTGGGGGCTAGAAGCCCCCAAGCCGTACACGGGCTGGAAGCCCGCGCTCCTGAATGCCTGTGCGCTCTTTTCTGGTTGGACGCCCACGCGCCCGATTGCGGGTGCGCTTTGCAATGGCTGGACGCCCTCGCTCTTGATTGCGGGGGCGGTTGACGCTGGTTGTGCGCTGGCGTTGGTTGCTACTTTCCATTCTTTGGCATCCATCACCACCACCTCATGCCCCAGCTCCCGCAGGGCCTGGGCTTGATCGGCGATGACTCTCTCCACTCCACCGATGACGGGTGGTTTGGTGTAGTGGAGGAGGGCGATGCGCATCCTTTAGACGACGATGTTCACGAGCTTGCCTGGAACCACGATGACTTTCTTGGGCGTCTTGCCTTCCATGAACTCCTGGGCGCGCTCGCTGGCTAGGGCCAGCTTTTCGACCTCTTCTTTCGGGGCGTCGCGGGCCACGGTGATGCGGTCGCGGAGTTTGCCGTTTACCTGAACGACGATTTCGACTTCGTCTTCAATGAGCGCGGCGGGGTCGTAGGTGGGCCAGGTTTGGTCAGCGATGAAGCCGGGCTGCGCCACATCTGGGAAGTGTTGACGAATCACGGCCTGCAGTTCATCGGCAATGTGCGGGGCGAAGGGGCTCAGGACGGTCAGGAAAGTGGCGATGGCGCGCACCGGACGCACCTCTGCCTGGGTAAAGGCATTGGTGCAGACCATCATCTGGGCGATGGCGGTGTTGAAGCTGAGCTTCTCGATGTCTTCGCCACACTTCTTGATGGTCTCGTGCAGGACCTTGTTCACCTTCTTTTCGGCGGGCACGTCCTTGAGTTGGGGGGAAAGCGTCCACTGGCCCTCTTGGTTCGTCTCCAGGATCAGACGCCAGACGCGCCCGAGGAAGCGGTACACGCCCTCGACTCCCTTCATGCTCCAGGGTTTGACCTGCTCCAGCGGTCCCATGAACATTTCGTAGAGGCGCAGTGAATCGGCACCGTATTCGCTCACGACGTCATCTGGGTTCACGACGTTGCCGCGAGACTTGGACATCTTTTGGCCATCTTCGCCCATGATCAGGCCCTGGTTCACCAGGCGCTGGAAGGGCTCTGGCGTGCTGACAAAACCCAGATCAAAGAGCACCTTGTGCCAAAAGCGGGCATACAAAAGGTGCAGCACGGCGTGTTCAGTGCCGCCGACGTAAAGATCGACGCCGCCGGGCTTACCGCCGCCCATCCAGTAGCGTTCCGCTTCTTCGCTGACAAATCGCTCGGCATTCCGGGCATCGCAGTAGCGGAGATAATACCAGCATGACCCGGCCCACTGCGGCATGGTGTTCAGTTCGCGTGTGGCGGTCTCGCTGTAGCGCACCCAGTCAGTGGCTTTAGACAGGGGTGGCTCTGGCGTGCCCGTCGGTTTGAAGTCTGCCAAGTCAGGCGGTTGCAGCGGCAGCTCGCTCTCGGGGATGCAGCGGTGCTGACCGTCTTCCCAAATGATCGGGAAGGGCTCGCCCCAGTAGCGCTGGCGGCTGAAGAGCCAGTCGCGCAGCTTGAAGTTGATGGTGCCTTTGCCCAGACCTTTCTCTTCCAGCCAGGCCGTGATTTTTGCCTTGGCCTCGGGGGTCGGGAGTCCGTCCAGGAAGCCTGAATTCACTGCGGTGCCCACATCGGTGTACCCCTGCCAATCGTGACCTTCGGGTGGTTGCACGACTTGGTTGATGGGCAGATGAAACATCTGCGCGAATTCAAAGTCACGCTCGTCATGCGCAGGCACGGCCATGATGGCACCCGTGCCATAGCCCATCAGCACGTAGTCGGCGATCCAGATGGGGATCTTCTCTTCGTTGACCGGATTGATGGCGTAGGCACCCGTGAAGACCCCGGACTTCTCCTTGGCCAGTTCAGTGCGCTCCAGATCGCTCTTGCGGGCGGTTTTTTCCCGATACAGCTCAACGGCAGCGATCTGCTCTTCGCTGACGAGTTCATCCACGAGCCGATGCTCCGGCGCCAGCACCATGTAGGTCGCGCCAAACAGTGTGTCGGGGCGTGTGGTGAAGACGGTGATCGTTTCATCGATGCCATCGACCTTAAATTTGACCTCCGCGCCTTCGCTGCGGCCGATCCAGTTGCGCTGTAGTAGCTTGATGCTCTCTGGCCAATCGAGTCCCTCCAGTTCATCGATCAGGCGTTGGGCAAAGGCCGTGATGCGCAGCATCCACTGGCGCATCGGGCGGCGCTCCACGGGGAAGCCGCCGACCTCGCTCTTGCCATCCACCACTTCCTCATTGGCCAGCACGGTGCCGAGTTCGGGGCACCAGTTGACCGGGGCGGAGGAGACGTAGGCCAGGCGGCGTGCGTCGATCTCGTCATGGCCCAGGCCTTGGGCTTCCAGCTCTGCGATGGGGCATGCCTTGCCTTCGTCGTTCACGTAGCTGTTGTAGAGCTGCAAAAAGATCCACTGCGTCCACTTGAAGTAGCCGGGGTCGGTCGTGTTGACTTCGCGCGCCCAGTCATAGGCAAAGCCGAGGCTGTTAAGCTGCTTTTTGAAATTGGCGATGTTGGCCTCCGTCGTGGCCCTTGGGTGGGTGCCGGTTTTGATTGCATACTGCTCCGCTGGCAGGCCAAAGGCATCCCAACCCATGGGGTGCAGGACGTTGTGCCCCGTCATGCGCTTGTAGCGGCCAATGATATCGGTGGCGGTGTAGCCCTCTGGATGGCCGACGTGCAGGCCCTGGCCGCTGGGGTAGGGGAACATGTCCAGCACGAAGAACTTCGGCTTGCTGGTATCAAAGTCGGCGTCGCCGGGGTTCGGCGTATGGAAGGCGTTTGCCTTTTCCCACGCCGCCTGCCACTTCGGCTCAAAGGCATCGAAGGGGAATTGTTTGCGACGTTCGCTGGTGCTGGGAGGGGGAGTGCTCATGGGGGCGGAGAAGTAGGCTTATCCCAGGCCAAAAGGCAAGGGCGTAAAACGGCGGCGATGGCGGGTTGCTACCACTGGTCGGGAGGCGTAGATGTCCTGTGCAGGTCCATCCATCCTGTTGCCCGCTGTTATGATGTCTTTGCGTATCCTTCTTTCGTTCTTTTGCCTCCTCGCTGTGACGGTCGCCCAAGAGGCCGACCCCCCAAAGCCCCTTGCGGGTAAGGCGGTGCGCCTGTTGGTCACAGAGGTGGACATCACGGACCCAGGCCGCTGGAGTGTGGCCCGGCAGGAGATCGATCAATGCATCGCCAAAGGGGCGGCGATCCTGGTCCTGGACATCAATGTCACCAGCGGTAACGCCCAAGTCGCCATGGCGCGGGCGGAGGAGATTGCCCGGCTCAAGATTCGTACGGTCGCCTTCGTCAACAGCAGCGCTGTCGCCGGCGGTGCCCTCGTGGCCTGTGCCTGCGATGAGATTTGGATGCTGCCAGGATCCCGGATCGGATTGGCCCCGCCTGCGGTGCCAGAGAATGAGGAGCTCTCCAAAACCGCCCAAGACACCCTGATGGCCCAGTCCCTGGCGCTGCTAAAGGCGGGCGTACGCAGTCTTTGCAAGCTGAAGAAACATCGCGCAGATGTCGCGGAGGCCTTTGTGGATAAGGAGCTGGAACTCACCGTGGGCGATCAGAAGTTGTCGTCCAAAGGAGAGCTGCTCTTGCTGGATGCAGATCAGGCGGTCGCCGTGATCGCTGGCGCACCGCTTTTGGCCAAGGGACTCTGTGCCGATCTCGCAGATCTGAAGGTAAAGGCACTGGGCGGGGCGGAATTGCTGGAGCTCAAAGAGGCCTCTGAAAAAGAGGCAGCCCCTGCGCCTGGGGACAAGGCAGTGGCCAGCAAGCCAGGCGCTGCACCCGCGAAAAAGACAGGCACCTACACCGGTAAGGTCGTGCGGATAACCGTCGGGGAAGAGGATCTGATCACGCCAGCGCGCTTTGAGTTCATGAGCCGCACCCTGGAACGCTGCACGGAAGAAGGCGCGCAGGCGGTCATCTTTGACCTGGATACACCCGGCGGTTTGGCCTGGCAGACGACCACGCTGATGATGCGCGATTTGCAAAAATTCAAAGGTCGCACCATCTCCTTCGTGAACCCTCGGGCTCTGTCCGCTGGCGCGATGATCGCCGTGGCGACGGATGCGATCTACATGGCACCCGCGAGTTCCGTGGGCGGCGCGACCCCTGTGAATGGCGACTACACGGAGATGGGAAAGGCGGAGCGCGCCAAGATCAATTCTGCCTTTCTGAGCATGGCGCGGACCGTCTCCAAGGAAAAAGGCCACGACCCACGCGTGATCGAGGCCATGATCGATATGGATCGCGAGCTCATCATCAATGGCCAGAAGCTCTGCGGAAAGGGCGATATTCTGACGCTGGATGCCAATCAGGCGACGATGATCGTGGATGGCAGGCCGCTCTTTGCCAGGAAGATCGTGGATACCTTTGATGATGTCAAAGCTGCGGAAGGTCTGAAGGGCGAGACCGTCACGGCGGAGCCGCAGGGCTTTGAATCGATCGCGATCTGGGTGACGACCTATGCGTCGGTGTTGATCTTGATCGGCGTCGCCGGTGCCTACATGGAGATGCAGACCCCAGGGTTCGGTCTGCCTGGCTTTATCTCCATCATCGCCTTCGGGATTTTCTTTTTCGGGCATTACGTGGCCGGCAGTTTGGTCGGGCAGGAGGCCTTGTTTGCAGGCGCAATCTTGGTGGTGGGGCTGGTTCTCCTGGTGGTGGAACTGTTTGTCTTCCCTGGGACACTGATCTTTGGCGTGCTGGGCTTTGTCTGCATTGTGGGCTCCCTGATCTACACGATGTCCGGTTGGGAAATCTCCGCGCCGCTGCCCATGCCAGAGGGCGATGGCGCGGGCACTGCGGCAGAAGGCGTGCCCTTCACCTTGGCTCCCTACGCGACCGCGATCCGCAATGTAGCAATCGGGTTCACTGGCGCGGTGGCCCTGGTCTTGGTAATGATGCGCTACCTCCCCGACGTGGGCCCCTTCCGCCGCATGGTGCTGGCCACCTCTGCCGGTGGATCGACCGAAGAGACCCCAGAACTCCAGGCCGCAGCAGCCGTCCGCGTCGGCGCAGCCGGCACGACCCGCAGCGCCCTGCGGCCCTACGGCACGGTGGAAATCGAAGGGCGCATGGTCGAGGCCATGGTGGAAAGCGGCTACCTCCAGTCAGGAGAACGCGTGCAGGTGCGTGAGGTGCGCGGCTCCAAGATCATTGTCGAAGCCCTGGCCTCCTAGGTTCCGCTGGCGCTGAAGTGGGGGAGTCAGAAGTGAATAGTGAACCGTTATGGGCGTAGCAAATCCGGCCCGCACTTGTCTGCTTCGCTTCGTTCTGTTGAAGATATTTTTCTGCCGGATGACGTCCTCGTTGAAATTAGAAAGCCCGAAAGCTTCATCACCCAACACTCTGCAGTAGTGGGCCTCATTGTCGTCCAACGTGATCCAAAGCGATCCATCCACCGTCAGTAGCGTTTTGATATATCCATTCTGTTCCGCATCAACGACAGCGACAAAGAATACTCGGTGTCATCATCGTAGTCTCGAAGCCGCTGGCGATGTTGTAAGCGGGATCAATGAAGATGCACTTACCTTCCCGACGAATTCCTGCTCCAGTGCCTTGATGGCGAGGAGGTTGTCCGCGTGGATGAGGTGAGGTTTCGAAGATGTTCCGGTCCTTGGCTCGGTGTGCCGCATGATGCGCCTTGCCCGCCTTTTCCCGCAAGATGCGCGGCTCCAGCCTCGTCCGGTGCTCCTTGCCGATCTGGATGAGTTCGAAATTTTGTTTGTTGGAGGCCATGATGGCATTCCGTGCCATCAGTTTGGGGGCAGCTTTCGGAGGCGGAGAAATTCATAGAACGCATTCAAGTTTTTATCGGTTTCCGGCGAGCTTTCCACATCTCCTGCTTTCGCAAGTGCTTTCCACATCTCCGGGCGCTGCATCAACTGCGTCAGCAACCGGTGGTTTGCAGGTGTCCAGGCCGCCTCGTTGGAGTCATGGGTGAATTTGAGGACGTAGAACAGATTGGCCCGATAGCGGAATTCCGCCGAATCACTCATGGCGGAGGCTTGTGCGGGACTGGCCAGTTGTTGGAGCAGCATCTTGATGCACTTCTCATTCCGCGGCATGCGGGTGGCCGCTGCCATGACGTATTGCTTCACTTTACCTGACTCTTCCTGGTATTCCGCGCTGCCGCTGGCAGAACCCAGTATACTTGATCTGAGGGCATTGAGCAGCTCGGGCAGATCATGGGGCAGATCTTTTTGGGTTAAAAGCTGGGGCTGAGCGATCCGCAGCCAGTTCATTGCTGCGCCCATCATGCGCTCATTGTAAACATCATTGTGATCGGCGCAAAGCTCGCCTGGAATCAGCACATTCCAAAAGAGTTCGTTGTTCGTGTGGCTGATTTCGACAGGTGGGTCGAACCCCGGCACCAGAGCGCTCACGCAACGGATCAATCCGTGGGAGAACGGTGACTTTCGCTCGGAAAGCGGAAGCGGGTGCATGCGATAGAGCGTGAACATGGTCTGCTCAGCATTCAGAACCCAAAACGCAGGATCAAGCCGGGCTTCCCTAGCAAGCCTGAACTGCAGATCCCGAACTTCTTCGGCGACGACTGGACGAGCTTCATTACTCGCCAGCACCCGATGGGTGCGCAAACGGGGATCAAAGCCCGTTGTCAGCTGGAGCTTCCGCTCGAGGTAGTTGTGCACAAAATTCCACTTCCGATCCGCATCATCCTTCTCGCTGGTAACGGCCAGCACCAACGGTGACAGCAGCTTTGTGCCTTCGCCCTGCTTTACAGCCAAACTGGATCTGTTGATCAACTGCGCCTGCCTCGAGGATGCATTGGCCACCTCGGCACTGTTCGCCAGAAGGAAAAGATGTGGCAGGCGTTGCTGGTCCACCGTCCCCTGTGGAGGATCAATCATTTTTGCAGCAGCTTTCTCGAGCAGCGCCGCCCCCAGTGAATGCCCGGTAAAGATGACCTTGGCGTCAATCGCTCTTCCCGCCTTGGCAACATCGCCCAGAAACTGCGTCAATGCATCTCCGCTACCGATCCGGCCAGCCACAGCTCTCCGATTCGAAAGAGTGAACCATGTTGAGAGGCCTGTCCGGAGTTCCCCCCGCCAGCCCACATAAATGGCGAGCGTCTTTCCAACCTTTCCCTCCTTCACCATGCGATGCAAGAGGCCATCAAGGTCATTCATATCCTTGCCTTTGGCTTCACCTCGGTCAGGAGAAGTGTCGTTGTGCCAGCCATGCACATAAACGAGGACGTTCTTGGGTTTGAAAGCTTTGATCTCCGCTACAGCATCGTCCAACTGAGCTTGAATGCGTGCAACTCCATGGTCATTGAACTCGGTCACGAAGTATCGGGTGTTCTCGTCCCGAGGGCAACCGCCAGGGCAATCTATTCGGCGAGTGACATTCCAGGACCCAGGCTTTTCAAAGTAGGCCTTATCAGGTCGGGAAACACAAGCCGGGAACGCTATGCCAAGTGCTGCTGCGAGAAGCACCGACTTGGCCGTTATTGGATGGTCAGCGCAGAGCCGAACAGAACTTGGGGACTCGCTGTAACCTCTTGATGATGCATTCATGGTGGTTTGAGAGTTGTAATGAGAAGCGAAAGCTGCTCACGGACCAATAACCTATGTAGCCGGTCGTCGGATTGTGAAAATATGGGCAAAACTTGTCGCTTGCTGACGCTTCCCCTCGATCATCCTGATCAAATCCCCGCGCTGCTGATCAATGGCGCGCTAGGTTTCAAATCGGGGGCGGCGCTTGTCGTTGCGCGGGGATTTGACCGCTTTGATCTGTTTTTGGGCGGCGAGCTTGTCTTCCAGGTAGATGGTGGCGGCGCGGCCGGCTTCTTTGATCACACGCTCCACTCATCCGAGCTACAACGCCCCGAACCATCCGACGGCAGCGATCCATCGCCAAATAGGTGAAGATCAGAGACTCTTCTGAGTTGGCACAGAGACCCTTGTGTGGGGTGACAGGGACCCTGGGTCTGGCGCATCTGACCCTTGGCCTGGCGAATTTGCCACCCCTCACGCCCTGATTTGGGCGTCTGCGGGGCTGGAAATGCGGCGCTTTGGCGTGGGGTCCTTCTTTGGATTCGTGGAAAGTCGGGCGGTTTTGCGGGGGTATGTATGAGGTGCTTTGGCGAACCTGCATTCTCATTTCCTCTCTGGCTGCGGTATCGATGGCGATGGGTGCTGCTGTGCCCCGGCCGCCGAGCGTGCCGTGGTCTTTTTTGCCCCTGCAAAAAAGCGAACCTGCGGCGGTGCGGGATACGAAGTGGCCGGGCAACCGACTGGATCGATACATCCTGGAGCGGATGGAGAAGGCGGGTGTGAGCCCCGCACCGGCTGCGGATGCGCGGACGGTGTTGCGGCGATTGAGTTTTGACGTGATCGGCCTGCCGCCCAGCCTGGCGGAGGTGGCGGCGTTTCAGCAGGATTATGCGCGTGACCCCCAGGGGGCCGTGACTGCGGCGGTGGATCGTCTTTTGGCGCTGCCGCAGTATGGCGAGCGCTGGGCGCGGCACTGGCTGGATCTGGCGCGGTTTACGGATCAAACGGCCAGTTGGCTGGAAAGCACCCGCTACTCCCACCTCTACCGGGACTGGGTGGTGCGTGCGCTGAATGATGATCTGCCATACGATCAGTTTGTGATGCGGCAATTGGCCAGTGATGTGATGCCGGAGTGCGATCTACAGGACCTGCATGCGCTGGGGTTTCTGGGCCTTAGCCCGACCTATTGGAAGGAACTGCAACTGCCTCCCGACATCATCAGGACGACCGTCGCCGATGAATGGGAAGAGCATGTGGATGCGGTGGGGCGCACTTTCCTGGGGCTGACGCTGGCCTGTGCGCGGTGCCACGATCATAAGTCGGACCCGATCACGGCGGTGGATTATTATGCGATCACGGGGGTTTTTGCCTCCGTGAAGATCGCGGAGCGCCCGGTGGCTGCGGATGACATCTGGGCTCCGGTGGCAAAGGCGCGGGAGGCGGTGGCGGCGCTGGAAAAGCAGATCGCCGATCTGAAGAAAAAGAAACCGGCGGACATGGAGGCCAGGCTCAAGGGCATGACGGCCAAGATTGCTGGGATCAAGTCCAGCACGCCGCACTTTGATCTGCCCATGGCCAATGGCGTCGTCGATGCGGCGCTGTATGTGGTGGAGGCGGACAATAAGAAGGGCACGAAGATGGACTATCGCGAGGGGATGGCGCGGGATCTGGAGCTTCAGAAACGCGGCAATCCCAATGATGTGGGCGAGGTGGTGCCACGTCGTTTCCTTTCTGCCTTCCCGCTGGCGAACGGTCAGCCGCGTGCCTTCACCCACGGCAGCGGTCGCCTGGACCTGGCCCACGCTCTGGTGGAGGAGGGTGCAGCGCTGACGGCTCGGGTGATGGTGAATCGGGTGTGGAAGCATCACTTTGGTCGCGGCCTGGTGGATACGCCGAGCGAGTTCGGCAATCTGGGAGATGCGCCTACCCATCCGGAACTGCTGGATGATCTGGTGGCTCGTTTCATTGCGCAGGGGTGGTCCTTGAAGTGGCTGCATCGGGAGATCCTGTGCTCCGCCACCTGGCGTCAGAGCGCGCTGGACAGTGAGGAGGGGCGCGATGGGTTGTTTGCCGCCATGCAGCGGCGGAAGCTGGAATGGGAAGCGTGGCGGGATGCGATGCTACAGGCCACGGGTGAGATCGATCTGCGGATGGGTGGCGAGGCTGCACCGCTAGCGGAGGCGGCGAATCATCGGCGTTCGTTGTATGGGATCGCGCACCGTCATGAGATGGAGCCGATGCTGCGCGTGCACGACTTCCCCGATGTGGCGGGCCACACGCCCGCGCGGGCTGAGACGATCACACCGCTGCAGGGCTTGTTTGCGCTGAATGCGCCCTTCATGCAGCAGCAGGCAGATGCGATGGCAGAGCGACTGAAGGGTGATCTGGCGGAAAAGATTCGGTCGGCGTACGCGCTCCTTTTTCAGCGGCTGCCGAGCGCGTCGGAAATGGGGATGGCGGTCAGGTTCTTTGCGGGGCGGGAAGGGGACCCCGCTGTGTGGTCGCAGTACGCGCAGGCCCTGATGGCGACCAATGAATTCCTCTTCATCGACTAATTCTTCTATGGATCAAGCAGACACACTTTCTCGTCGTGAGGCGATCTATCGACTCGGGGGTGGGCTGGGCGCGCTCGGGCTCGCGACGGCGCTCCAGGCATCGGCAAGCGGCAGTGGCGTGATCCAGCCGCACTATGTGCCGAGAGCTAAGCGGGTGATCCATTTGTTCATGAATGGTGGGCCCTTTGGTCCTGATTTTTTTGATCCGAAGCCGGCGCTGACCAAGTATGCCGGACAGCGTCCCGAGGGCGCAGACCTGCGGACGGAGCGCCAGACGGGTGGGCTGATGGCGGTGCCCTACGAATACGCAAACCACGGACGCAGTGGGCTGGAGATCAGCTCCCTACTGCCCAAGTTGGCGCGTCATGCGGACGATCTCTGCGTGCTGCGCGGTGTGCACACGGATAACCCGAACCATGGTCCTGCGCTGCTGTTGATGAACAACGGCACCATGACGGCTCGTGTGCCTAGCATGGGCTCTTGGCTGAGCTATGGGCTCGGCACGGAGAATGAAAACCTGCCGCCGTATGTGGTGCTGTGTCCGGGACGCCCTGTGCGGTTTTCGATCCTTTGGACCAGCGCCTTTTTGCCGGCGCAGCACCAGGGGGTGTACATCAACCACTCTGATCTGGATCCGCAAAAGATGATCCCGTGGCTAAAGAATGATCGGCTCAAGACGCCGGACCAGAGGCAGCAACTGGACCTCATCCAGGGCCTGAACCGCGAGCATCTGGCGATGCGTGGTGGGGCGGACTCCATGTTAAACGGTCGCATCCAGGCCATGGAGACCGCGTTCCGGATGCAGACGGCTGCGACGGATGCCTTTGACATCAATCGTGAATCAACGGCGACGCGCGAGATGTATGGGAAGGGCCACTTTGCCAACGGCTGCCTGCTGGCGCGTCGGCTCTGCGAGCGTGGAGTGCGGTTTGTGCAGCTTTATTATGGCAATGGACAGCCTTGGGATACGCACTCTGGGCACGATCAAAAGACGCGGCAACTCGGGGCAGATATCGATCAGCCCATTGCTGCGCTTTTGACGGATCTAAAACAGCGCGGGCTACTGGAGGACACGCTGATCGTCTGGGGCGGTGAGTTTGGACGCACTCCGGTGACCGAAAACGGCAATGGCCGCGATCACAATCCGCATGGGTTCACGATGTGGATGGCGGGCGGCGGTGTGCGCGGCGGCATGGCCTATGGGGCGACGGATGACTTTGGCTTTAAGGCCGCAGATGGCATGATGCACGTGCATGATGTGCACGCGACCATTCTGCGATTGCTGGGGGTGGATCACGAGCGGCTCACCTACCGCTACGCGGGCCGGGACTTTCGTTTGACGAATGTCTCCGGCAGGGTGCCCAGTAAAATCTTAGCCTGAGGCCAGTGGCTGCTAGGAGCCAGAGAGCTTCTTCATCTCGATCCAGCGGATGGCGTGGGCGGTCAATTCCGTGCCCGTGCCGAGGCGGAGTTTATTGCGGATCTTGAGGCGGTGGACATCGACGGTCTTGGGGCTGATGCGGAGGATGGCCGCGATCTGGTGCGTGCTGCGCCCCTCGCCGATCATCTGGAAGACCTCGAATTCGCGATCACTGAGTTCATGCAACTCGGCCTCCTCAGAGCGTGGTTTGCCAGAGGAAAACACAGCCAAAATGTTCTCGGGCATCGCCTCGGAGACGGCCATGCCGCCCATGGCGATCTTGCGCAGGGCGCGCTCGATGTCTTGGTGGGGGGCATCCTTCATGAGGTAGCCCTGGGCACCTGCCTTTAGGGCACGCGGCGCATAGAGCTTTTCATCATGCATGGAGAGGACCAGGATCGGCAGGCGGGGTGCCAGCATGCGGATATCTTTGATGAGTTCCAGACCATTGCGATCTGGTAGCGTGATGTCCACCATGATGACATCAGGGATATCCTTTTCGAGTTGGCGGATGGTGTCCGCACAATCGACGGCTTGCCAGGCGGTAGTGAAGCCATCCAGGCTATCAACGAAGGTGCTGACACCTTCGCGCATCATGGTGTGGTCATCTACGATGGCGATGCGTTTGACTTCGGTTGCGGTAGGGGCTGTGGTGGTCATAAGGGGATTCCGGGGGGATGATCAGGCGGCTCTATTGTGACTAGGGCAGATAGCGGTGCCTCGCAAACGGTAAGGTTCCAGTCGTCTTCGGACGTTGCGGCCTCAAAGTCGATTGTCGCCCCGAGAGCATCCACCCTCTGGCGGATGAAGTGCAAGCCTAAACCGTCACTTTTTTCAGGCTTACCGTCAAAAGGGCTGCCGTCATTGGAGACGACCATGCGCAGCAGATCGTCCTCAATGGCGAGCTGAATCAGGACATGCTTGGCCTTGCCATGCTTGGCCGCGTTGGTCGCGAGCTCTTGGGCGATGCGGAACATGTGTGTGGCTGCCTCTGGGTTCAGAGGTGGTAGAGGCGCATCGCACTCCACGACGCAGTTGACGTCAAAGGCGTGTTTGAGGAGAAGGGAGAGGTGCTTCAGCGGCTCGGCTAGCCCCCCTGTATCAAGGCCGACGGGGGCGAGGCCGCGGGCCAGGGAGCGCGTCAGGACAGTGGTGGCGGCCATGTCTTCGGCAAGTTTTTTCACGACCTCTGAGGCAGGGGCCCCTTCTTTGGCGAGGAGAGAAGCGGCGACACCGCACTTTAGCTGAATGGCGGCGAGACGCTGGCAAACATCGTCGTGGAGATCACGCCCCATCCGCAGCCGCTCCGTCTCGGCTGCTTGGGCCAGACGCTGGTCCATGAGACGCGTCGCTGTGATATCCAGGACGATACCGGCAATGCTGAGCAGACGCCCGTCTTTTTCAAATACGCGAAATGACCGGCACTGGACCCAGTGCGGGGTGTCTGCCCTGCCGAGTTGCAGCGTGATGTCCTGAATGTCTTCACCCCGCAGTAGCGCCTTCAATGAGCGCAGCACTTGCCGACGTTCGGAGGGGCGGACGGCACGCAGCCAATCCCAATGACGGGTTTTGAGCGCCTCCACCTTTCTTCCCCACACTGACTCGTAGGCCGCATTCACGAAGAGTAGCGAGGGCTCTGTGGTCTTCATTGACCAGAAGAGATCCCGCACATTCTCCTCCAACCGCAGCAATGGCTGCTGCCGCACCCAGAGGTCGCGCTGCATTCGAATCGTTTTGGAAAAGGCCTGGGAGAGGTGGGAGAGTTCATCGCTACCGGGGAGTGGCGTGATGTCGTGCTCTCCCTTCTCGGCAAGTTTTGTTTGTTCCTCGATCAATTCGATTCGGCGGGTCACCATCCATTGCAGCATTTGCCAAAGAATGAGGACGGACGCTAGCAATACGAGGCTCTGCGGCACGGCCTCGCTGATGGCTGAGGCTTGGGCATCCTGCCGGACGTCTGCCCAGGCATATCCCAGAATGACGGCTCCGGGTTTTGTTGCGGATGGCCCCAGCAAGAAAGGGAAAACGGCGGTGATGGTGTGCTCGTTTGCAATGACTTTCCCCTGCTTGGTTGATTGTGTCTCTTCCACAAGCGCAAGGGTGTATTGCAGGGGGGTCTCGGTTAAGTTTAGGCCACGCCAGCGCTGCTCTGTGGCGCTCGTTATCCTATTATGATCATCGCAGATGAGGCCCAATTGCAGTCTCTCGTCGGTGGCAAGATAACTCACTTCCAAATCCATCGTCTGGAACAATCCGCGCCGCGAAAGGTGCTGGGCGACCCCTGCCATACGGGTGGCCTCTGCCAAGGCTCTGGCCAGCAAACGCTGACGCTGCGCCTCGATGAACTGCTGCTGGTGCCGCATGAATCCGTAGCCGATCAACGTCGTTCCAAAGAGGAGCAAGAGCGCAGACAGCTTGAATCGAAGCGTTCGCATCCACTTCCATTTCATTGGGCGGCCTCCTCTTGGTCAAGAAGGTGAATTTGGGGTAGCTCAGAGATCGGACCGATTTGGCCGGTATCTACCATCGAAGCGGCGGTGTTTTTTAGCAGCGCTGTGAGATTCTCCTCAGTCATTCGATTGGGGCCAGTGACCAGCATCGGTGTCTGGTGCCGCCGTGTCGCTAAAAGGCTCTGGGGTGTGAGTTTTTCCCGACGAGCTAAAGCCTCCAGGAGAGTGGGACTGAGCTCCAGGAGAGAAGCGTCCCGTTCGGTTGCCACACGTGCCCATTGTTCCCGGCGTTCATCGAAAGACCGTTCACTGGTGACGAGCACTCGGACGATGTCGGTGCCTAACTCATTAGAATCGAAGAGGCTATGCCCTTGGGACTGTTCAATCAACGTCCGGAAGGGCTCGGCAGTGGCCACCGCATCGACCTCGCCGCTGAGAAGCGCGTCCACGGTTTCGGGTAGGTTCATTTCGACCAACTCGACCTCCGAAAGCCGCAGTCCCGCCTTTTGAAGCCCCATCGCGAGGACATGATTGGCAGAGGATCGAGGTTCGATCCCGATGCGTTTCCCTCGAAGTTCCTCCATGGACTTCACCTTGAGACTCATCACCGCGTCGGCACCGGAGGAGATGCCCAGGGCACCCGCAATGACGATCTTGTAGCCATCCGCCTGCACCCGGACGGCCTCGCTGAGGCTGAGGATGGTTCCGTCCACCACATCATTTTGCATGGCGCGGATGGCAGCGGAGGGCCAAGCCATCTCGATGACGCGTAGATTGAGGTCATCTAACTTGTGGTCATAGCTCGCTGCCAGGAAGGAATGGGTGCTCGGCCCCAGTCCGACTGCAATCCGGAGCGGGGTCGGAACCCTGACACCGGGCCACCAGACGGCCGTGGTCAGTAGGATCATAGCCACGACCAAAGGGCCAAAATTCGACAACAGCTTCATGCGATGCCCCACCATGGCCCAGTCGCAGACCTTTTGCCAAGCCAAAACATTCGCCAAGTCCAATGGCGGGTCAGGCTACGAAGGCTGTGCTACGGGAACTGGCACCTATTTCAACGTGAAAGCGGGCAACTTGACGATTTTCCCACCCTGCAAGGCGGACTCGTGGGCACAAAGGCCAACGCAGGTCCAGTTGGCAGATTGCTTTGCGTTTGGAAAAGGGTCGCGGCCTTCGGAGAGCGCACTGGCAAACTCATGGGCGAGGTGGGGATGGCTCCCGCCGTGGCCGGACCCTTGGGTGAAGCTGAGGTGGGTCTTTTTCCCCAAATCGTAAACACCTTTGGTGGTGAAGTCGCGGATGGCCTTCGGAAGACGGCTGGCGAAGTCAGGACTCTTCACGAGCTTGGGAATTTTCGATTCAGCCAATTTGGCGCGATGCATCACCAGCGGCTCGTGCTCGATTAGGGGCCACTCGATGGATGCCTTGTCACCATAGACGTCAATGCTTTCACGGTATTGGCGGGCGGTGTCAAACAAGCTGCGGATGACCCGCGCGACCACATCGGAGTCCTGGAATTTCACGTGGGCCGTTTCGACCGCAAACGGAGATCCATACTTTTTCACCAGCTCCTTGCGAATGGTGCCCGAGCCAAAGCAACTGACGTACTCTGCCGCAGTGCCGATCAATCCGGCCACGGGACCCACGCAATGCGTCGCATACCACATCGGTGGGAGGCCTGGCCAGTAGTTTGGCCACCCGTCCATGTCTTGCTGGTGGGAGGCCTGGACGAATTGCAGTTTGCCCAGCAAGCCGCGCGTCAAGCAATCGCGCATGTAAAGGTATTCGCGCGCATAGACCACCGTCTCCATCATCATGTACTTCAATCCCGTCTTTTTCACGAGTTCAACGATCTGCTTGCATTCAGCGATGCCAGTAGCCATCGGGACAGTGCAGGCCACATGTTTGCCCGCCTTCAGGGCGGCAATCGACATCCAACCATGATCGGGAATGGGGGAATTAATGTGCACGGCATCCACCGCAGGATCGCGAAGCACGGACTCGAAGTCGGTATAACGCACATCAATACCGAATGCGTCACCAATCGCGTTCAGCTTTTTGGGGTCGCGCTGGCAGATTGCGTAGCAGTTCGTGAGCGGGTGACGCTGCCAGATCGGAATGAACTCGGCACCGAATCCGAGGCCGATGACTGCAATGTTCCATTTTTTGGGTGAAGATGAAGTTGCCATAAAGGTGGAGGGAAGATTGGTGGGAAGTGTGGATTTCTAGGCAGCGCAGGTAACGCCCTTGTCGCACATGTTAAATAAGGATAGAGGACGGGTGAAAGACAATTTTTATCAGAGATCAGACGTGCCGTCTTGGCGGCGCAGCGTTCGTCACACACGGGGCGGAGTCTCTCCTGGCTTCGCCAGCTAAAGCAGTGGCATCGATCTCGACTGGCCTGGGTGATGGCTTCGCTGGGAGCGCCTCAGGGGTCGCATGGGCGGTTTTTATCGGGCGCGGGGCTCGCGTGGGTGGGGGCCAATCCCGGCAGGGAGAGACTCATCGATTCTCCCATTTGCTGAGAAAATGCCAAAGGCAAAGGGTCCTGAATCCCTGGAGAATCAAAGGTTGCAGGAGATTTTAGGCAATGCTGTCCGCTGAATTTTTTGAAGTTGGCACGGTATTCGCTGAACATTACAGCGCATTCACCGACATTGGCAGGGAACGATTCCTTTGCTACTGGTCGTTGCAAAAAGCGAAATCATACACTAATTGCCGAAAGCCATGAAAAAAGTCGAAGCGATCATCAAGCCCTTCAAACTGGAGGATGTTAAGGAAGCCCTATCCGAAAAGGGTGTGGAAGGAATGACAGTGGTGGAGGTCAAGGGATTTGGCCGCCAAAAGGGTCACACAGAAATCTACCGCGGAAGCGAGTACACTGTGGACTTTTTGCCGAAGGTCAAAATTGAGGTCGTCGTTGAAGACAGCCGCTGTGATGACGTCGTCGAAGCCATTGTCAAAGCAGCCAATACCGGCAAGATCGGTGACGGCAAAGTCTTTGTGAGCGAAGTCCTAGAGGCAATCCGCATTCGCACCAACGAACGCGGCAACGAAGCCATCTCCGCCGCCAGCTAAAATACCCCGCCCGGTTCGCCGGGCGGTTAAGCAGCTCCAATAAAAATGTGCGGCATTTTTTAGTTGCGTTGATTGCCGATTTCGTCTCTCCTTTGACCATGAATTTGTCTCAATCGGGGCTTGGCTCGAATCATTCTGCGGCTCCTTCCAATACCGGCGCTGTCGTGGAGGACGTGGTGGCGGGGGGGGCTGGTGGTGGAGGTGCTGGCGATTCGATGGTGCGCGGTGATGCTGCCGCTGACGGGGGACGGATGGGGGATGGTTTGGAGGATGGTTTGGAGGATGGTGCAGCGCAGCCTCGAAATCTGGTTGGGGCGCTTCTGGCGAAGACTCAACCTTACAAGGTGTCTCGGTTCTGGGGCAGGAGGGGGCGTCGGATCATGGCGTCTCGGGATTCGGCTGCATGCTACCACGTGATGTCGCGGACCTGTGGTGGTGGGGTGTTCTTTGATGAGGAGGAGAAGGAGGGGCTGCGGGCTTTGCTATGGAAGATGTGCCGGTTTTCGGGGGTCGAGCTTTTAACGTACTGCATTATGGGCAACCACTTTCACGCGCTGATTCGTGTGCCAGACAAGGCGAGGTGGTTGGCTCAATTTGAGGGAACCGAGGGGGAGGCACGCCTGCTGGTCCATCTGCGAACGTTCTATTCCCGTGATTTCATGGCGGCGCTGGAGTTAGAGATTTCCGATCTCCGGGCTGGTGGGCGTGAGGAGGCTGTCCGTGAGAAATTGGCGACCTTCAAACGCCGATTCTGCGATCTGGCAATCTGGATGAAGGAGATGAAGGAGCGCTTTAGCCGATGGTACAACCGGAAACATCAGCGCACGGGAACACTCTGGATGGGGCGATTCAAAAGTGTGCTGGTGGAGGGACGTAGCGATGATGGTGGACGGCTCGACGCACTTCGCAGCATGGCGCTTTACATTGACCTCAATCCGGTCCGCGCCGGTTTGGTTGATGAACCGGAACACTATCGATGGTCTGGATATGGGGAGGCCGTGGCTGGCGCGCCCCAGGCGCGTGCCGGCATTTGCCAAATTGTCGGTGCAAGAGGTTGGGGCCGATGTGGGGCCGCCTATCGCGTTTGGCTATACACCGTTGGCCGCGAGGAGAGCGAAGACGCTGGAACCGCAGGTGGCCGGGGGATTGACCAAGCACGGGTTGCGGAGGTGATGAATGAGTTTGGGCGGATCTGGGCGGGTGATAAACTGCGTTCTAGGATCGGAAGTTTTACGGAAGGGGCGGCGGTTGGCTCCAGGCCGTTCGTGGAGGGGGTTTTTGATACGCTGAAGGAGGCGTATCGCCGAACACGCCGTGCAGCCAACCCGTTGCCGACCCGTGATGGAGGGCTGCATGTCCTGTCGGGTTCGAGGCAAACGGAGTGACTTGGGGAACTCAGAGTCGGACTTCTAGGTTCTGGAATTCGATTCGATTCTCGTTGGGTTGATAGGCGGCTCTGAAATGGATGCTGCCAGGAGGGACTTCGATGAGAATGGTGCCCGCAGTAGGCTCCAATAGGGTTTGCGGGTCGATGATATGGCTCTGATTTTGGTGCCACAAAACGAATTGGCGTCCGGCAGCGATGCACCTCGGGAGCTGTGCCCAATCCGGGAGGTCGAGTCCGGCGATGACGGATCCCGGAGGAACAGATACGGCTTCGAGCGCCCAGGCGTTGGGGAGAACGGTGGTGAGGTTTTGGAAGTGGCTGCCTCTTAGCGCCTGAGCCCACCAAGAGCGTAGGCCGGGGAGATGCAACGCCGCCCAGCAACGTGGATCTACAATGTTTGCGTGATCGCTCGCGATCACTCGGGCACCGACCCCGTCGCTAACGAATTCGATAGTCGCCGGTCCCGGGTTGCTGATCGGCGCCTCTGGTGCCGCTCCAAAAAGATATTTGAGTGTGGCCGCGTTGCTGGAACTGAGGTGATTTTTTTTCCAACGATTGAAGAGGTCTTTCCAGGCGGTTTCTAGGCGGGTGAAGTGAAAGGCGGTGGAGCGGATGCAGTGTTGCTGTGAGGCGGCGAGCTCTGTAAAGGCCATCGGTTTCCAGCTAGCTGGTGGCGATTCTGCGAAATGTGAGGCGAACGGGCTGATCATGCAGCGGCGAGGTGGAAGCGGCGTCAGGGCTCCTGAATGAGGCGATCAACATCCTGAATGAGTCTCTTGAGGGCGACCTCTGCGATCTCGATCCGGGAGTCCATGACGGGGTAGAGACCACGGATTTGGCCCTGCTTATCGATCAACACTGCGCGCAGATCGTGTTCGACGACATCATCTGGACTGAGCCGATCTTTTTCCGGCACTTCGCGGGAGGGGAGGAACTTCAGTTGATCCGTCATAAAGGCCCAGATCTTATGGCGATCTCCTGAGATCCACCACCATGGGTCACTGTCTTTGACTCCCAGGCCGGCGGCGAATGTTTTGAGTGAAGCTGGGGTGTCGAGTTCTGGATAGGCTGCGACGGAGACGAGGTGAAGGCTTGGGTTGCCAGGGAAGGCGTCGCGCAGTTTCAGCATGTGGACGACGACGCCGCTGCAGCCATGGGGACAGCGGGAATAGGCATAGGCGGCGACGACGACTTTACCCTTCAAATCTGCCCATGAAACGTCGGTGCCGAGACGTTCTGGGAAGGTTGCCCCTGTGGGATCTACTTTCCCGGCGATGGGGAGTTTGGGGAGGCCTGCTGCGGACCAGAGGCGCTTTTGCAGGGCGATGCTGCCCAGTATCAAACTACCTGCGATCACGATGACGGTGACCCAAAGGGTGATCGAGCTGCGGGATTCTTTCTGTGGGCTTTTGGGCACAAAAAAAGCATGGAGCATCGACGGCGTTCGTCAATGCTCCATGTAAGGGGTTGTGGGTTCTGCCGAGACTCGAATCAATCTTCGCGGTGATTCTGATGGCAAGACTTGCAGTTGCCTGCGTTGCGCAGGGCTGCGACACCGGCGGCACCGCCACGGGCAGCTGCTTTGGAGGCTTCGATGAGTGCATCGACCTTCTTGGTCCAGCCAGCAGCATCACCTTTGGGTGGGGTGGTGCCTTTGAGCTTGGCGCACCATTCGGCGAGCTTTTCAGCGTCTTCTTTGCTGCCCTTGTTGCTGGTGACCTTCTTGAAGAGGCTAGTGTCTCCTTTGAAGGCACCCTTCATGACGTCTTCGATGGCGTCCGCCTTGGCAGACAGTGGGGCGAGGGCAACGATGGCGAGGGCGATGAGCAGATTCTTCGTGTTCTTCATGGGTGGGTTTGAGTGATGAGGGGTCATTGGCTATCTGGGGATGCCTGCTCCTCTGGGGTGAGTTGACCCAGCTTCGCCCAATAAAGAGAAGGCGGTGGATTTTGATCAAATTTCCTTCTGTCGGCAAGCCCGGAGATGAAAATTTGCAAAAGAATAAGGGAAAGTCTAGGCAGCGGAGCCTGTAGATTTTGTGGCGCTTCTTTGTGGCTACTCTCCGATCAAGTCGATGACGGACTGGATGGGGTCATCGCCCCCTGGATCTTGCGGCAGGAGGGCAAATAAAGCGGGGTGCCAGGGGTCGAGCGTGACGTCGAGTTGGGTTAAGACTCCGAGGTTTTTGTTGGCGACGAGATCGATCACGGTCACTGGTTCATCCCACTCTGCGGTAAAGGCGGTGGGTTTTTCCAGCGCTTCATTGCCGCCTGCTTGGGCGAGAGATTCGCTCATCTTGTAGGCGATGTTGCGCTCAAAGGCCAGCAATCGGGCGGGACCCTGGGTGGTGTAGCGGTGCACGCGCACTCTTGCGGTTGCGGGCACGCGCACTGGAGGGGTGAGGTTTTGCCGTGCCAGGAGTTCTTGAAGTGTGGCGATTTGTTCGGACTCCGCATCTGGGTTGAGTCGCTCAACAGCCCAGTTGGAAAGGGAGTGATCGAGGGCCATATCGAGCGCGCCTGCTTCTAGCATCCCCCGAACGTGGCCGTGATCAATCCAGTCCGTTTCTTCATTGGCGGGGGAATTTTCAGGGAGGCGGGAAGGCTGGAGCGTGGCATGCTCGTTGAACCATCCAGCGGGGCCGTCGTGGATTAGGAGATGGCCTGGGCGTTTGCTGAATTCATTCATGACGCCGACCTCCTTTTCGCTCAGTGCCCATGATTGTGGGGTGACGAGCATCTTGAAATTGCTGCTAGTGAGGACTCCGTCTTTGACTTGTTGGCTGGCGACGAACTGCGGGCTAAAGCCAAGATCTTGCAGGGCTTTGAGCCAAGCGCCGCGCACTTGGGCGTGGCGGTTGTGCGTGGCCTCGTAGCTGGAAAAGCGCCGCACCCACGTTTTGCCATCTGCAGTGGATTCGAGCAACCAGGCCGTTTGAATGCTGGGCTGGGAGTAGTGGATAGCGATGGGGTCGCGCTCCGGTTGGGCGTTCAGAAAGAGGCGTGCGACGGGGCCGGTGAGTTCCTTGAAAACGGGTGCCAAGGCCTCCGCCTTCGCGGTTAGGGGCAGCTTGGGGTCCGACCAATTGATGGTGTCTTCGCTCCACCAAATGATGCAGCCCTTGTCCCCCGCCAGCAGGAGGTGCCAGAGCCTGCGCAGGGCGGGACGGGTGTCTTTTTCGAAGACGGTTGCCAGCAATGGCCGACCTGGCATGAATGAGCCGAGGATCTCCCGCGAATCACACACGTCGTAGGGCTCCATCCAGTCGAGTGCTTGCGAGAGTTTCCACATGTCATAACCGCCGAATGCGTGGGGCATCTGGGCTCCTTCGATGCCGACGGGTGTAGCGGGATCGACCTCATGGGATGCGCTGCGGAACTGGGCCAGGGCGTCTGCGAGGCTGTCATCCATGAACGAACGATGATCTGCCCATGGCGCGAAGTTCCAGCGCTGCGGTTCGCTGTGCGCGGAGGGCAGAGTTAGCTGCACACTTTTCACGGCTGACCAATCGGTGACTTCGGGCGCAGGTCCACCGCCTGAGACCATGCGCTGCTTGATCTGATCTGTGGTGAAGGGGCGCACCTCTGCCCATGCCGAGAAATTTGTGCCCCACTGGGTATTGAGTGCTTCGAGATTGGGGTAGCGTTTCTGCAACCAAACCCGAAAGGCCTCCAGCGCGGTATCGCTGAAGTCGTAGTCAAAGGGGTTGGCGGAGATGGTGGTGGATAGCTCGTCCCGCACATCGTAGAGCAAGGGCGAGGTGTCTGCATGGTGCTCTGCCGCGCTGCGCATCCGATCACTCATGCGCTTCAGCCAGTCGGTGTCGTTCAGACAAACATCGCGGACGAGAGCAGAGGCCGGGCGGGGTCCCATCCAGCCGTCGATGAATTTGCTCCAATCGGTGACGGTCGAGTTGAACTTTAGGCAGAGGCCCTCGTTGACGATGTTTTCAACGTAGTAGCCAAAGCCCGCGTCCAAGAATGGCTTCGGATCGCCGCTGTGGCCGGTCATGCCGTGGGTCACGCCCATTTCCTTCAGGCGTTGGTGGAAAACCGGATCTGCTAGCCGTTGATTGGCTTTTTGGCCGGTCCACAGAATGACCCGGTAGTCTTCCCATGGCCGCAGGGCTGCGGTGGGCTCTGCAGCAGAGAGGTGACCTGCCGTTGCGATGAGAAGAGTGAGAAGGCAAGGGGCGGCGCGCATGGGATTTGATGGCGATTAGTTTTTAAACACCGAATGCGAAAGGATCTCCACGACTCGAGAGAGGATCAAGGCTAAAAGCAACCACTGCGCAACGTGATAACTGCGGATCAGCCACGCCGGAGCAGCCCTGCGGCGGGCGCGATGAAGCAGGCTTTCAGCGCCCCACACCGCGCTTAGGACCAGAGGGCCGTAGAGCGATAGCATGAAGCGATCCCCACGCCCGATGGGGGTGTACCAACCGTAGGCGAGCGTGTAGGCGGCGAGAGAGCCGAAGACGAAGAGGCAGATCGCAGCGCTCTCTGGATGCAGTTTGTGCCAGGCGCGTTCGGGTCGGGGAACGGCGATTCGCATGGCGATGGCGAGCAGCAGTCCCAACGCGGCGAGGATGCCCAGATAGATGCCGCGCGATTCGAGGATGCCCTTCCAAGGTTTGGGGGTAGTTTTGCTTTGCTTCGTGACGCTGGGCCAGAAGAGATCTGCGGACTTCACCTTCATGCCGTCGCGCAGTCTTTCCCACATTTGCGTGCCGGTGTGACTTGCTGCGTAGTTGCCCAGGGAGGGTTTGTCTGCGGGCGTCATGGCCTCCAGTTGGGCGCGCGTGTTATGCGTGCCCATCCAGGCGTAGCAGGATTCGAAGTCATCAAACCACATCCAGTAACCGGGGTAGCTGTGGAAGCCATCGCCAAACCGATCGTGTGCATAGATCAATCGCGGGCCGATGGTCATCAGGTGGCAACCGACCAGGAGGAAGAGACCAAAAAGATGATTGCGCCGCACCCACAGTAAGTTGGGAATCCCACGCGGCCAGTGGGCGATGATCCAGCCCCACAACCAGCGCAAGGTGCTGACGATGACAAATACACCCACCAGCGGTTGCACCGATCCTTTGGCCATGTAGGCCACACCGGATAGGATGCCGATCAGGGCATAGACCCAAAGGCTATTGCGCTGCAATGCAAAGATGCAGGCCACCCAGGTCAGCAAAAAGAAGGTGAAGTAGAGGGGCTCCGGTTGGAAAAAAACAGCGCGAGGGAGGAAGGCACCGAGCCCTGCCAGCAGCACCACATTCAGCGACGCGGCGACGGAGAAGATGCGCGCGCAAGCAATGCCTAGGATGAGGATGAAGCCCAACGTCAGCCCGAGGTTAAAGCGTCTGCCGCGTTCAAAAAGCGCGCGATCTTGTGGGGTTACTTCATCGCTGGCGGAGATGGTTTGATCTGGGTCTGCCATCCATGCGGCGATCCACGGCCACAGTGGATTGACGACGCCATCGGTGCGATGTGGGAACCAGTTTTTGATCGGCACGGACACTCCCTTGGAGAAGTCCGGGTTCAGATCCTCGCGGGTTTGCAAGGCCAGTTTGATGTTGTTTTTCTGATCGCCGCCGAGGATGTCCTTGTCCGTGAAATTGGTCTGCTGCATCAGCAGGCTACCGAGGTGCAGATGCAGGGCCGCGTAACCTGCCAACGCAGCGATGACAAACCCCCAGCGTCCGATACGGTGCCAACGATTCGGGCCGGTGGTGGGAGGCGCTTCGGTGGGGGCCGTTTCGGGTGCGTCTGTGGACATGCGTGCGTGCAGCGGGAGAAGCTTTGGCCTGGGGTTGGGGTCCGTCAGTGCCGGGTTCAGCGCTTCTTGCGCACTTTGATTTCCACTCTGCGATTCAGGGACTGCTGCTCCACAGTGCCGTTGGTATCAGCCAGCAGCGCGCGTTCTCCTCTGCCCTCTGCGACCACTCGGTCAGTGCTGAGGCGGAGGGAGTCTTGGAGCCAGGTGACGACCGCCTGCGCGCGGCGGAGGCTGAGGGCGTCGTTGAAATCTTCGCTGCCAAAACTGTCGGTGTGGCCTTCCACGATGAAGACGGAGTCGGGGTTCTTTTGGATCAGGATGCCCAGCTTCATGAGGCTGAGACGGGCGCCTTCTGCCAATTGGTCGCTGCCGTATTCGAAGAGCAGATCCGTGGGCATAAGGATTGGCGCGGTGCTGCCACCCATACGACCGCCGCCTTGGCTGAGGAGATCATCCAGGTTGCTGAAGCCCTTCACCCGCACACCCGCAGCGTCGGTGCCAGTCCCCTGGGTTTTCACAGTATCCAGCAGTCCCATATCGACCTTGCCGCCATCGCCAGCGTCCAATACACCTGCGTCCAGCAGCATCTGCTTTTCGCTCACAGGCTTCGAAAGAATATCGCGCCGGACGGACGCCATCTCTGCGGCCACGTCTGGGGCGGACATGCTCTGCGGGGCCAGCATCTGTGCCATTGATGGCATTGCGGAAGGGGCCGTGGCTCCATCGCCTGGATCATCTTGGCGGATGAAGTTTGTGATCTCGCTGACCTTCGGCGTCAGGTCGATCTCCTGGTTTTCGGGGATCATGCTGGCTGCGTCAAAGTCATCCAACTTCGGATCGAAGCTCTTGATGTCGGGCTGATTGCCGGGGGCCAAAATCTCGGGAATCTCGGTGATGGCTTTTTGATCGCGCAGCAGTTCCTCCGCGATGGAGATCCGCTCCCGCACGGGTGGTTGGGTAGGCGTGGCTTGGGATCTGCCGAGCCCAATCGTCTCGAACCCCACATAGAGTAGGCCGTGGAAGCCGATGGAGAGAATCACGGCGAACATCATCCACCAGCGCAGGCTCCAGTCCTCGCGGGAGCGGAAGGCAGCGCGTGGAGCAGTGCTCCATTCACGAGTGGGGGCGGCAGACGGCATGGCGAGAGATTAACACAGCGGAAGGGGCGCGTCTATCGGTTTGAAATTAGACCTCCAGGGCTCGTGCAAATCGTCCGATGAGGTCCTCCTTTTCTTCCAAACCTGCAGAAACGCGGATCAAATAGCGGGGCACGCCGCAGCTCTCTGCCCAGTCGAGTTCATCGTAGTGGGCGAGCAGGGTGTAGGGACAGGCGAGCGTGAAATTGGAGCCCAAGCTGGGGCCTTTGGAGACCTCCAGCGCGTCAAAGAACCCCGGGCTGCCGGACTCTGCATCTTTGAGAACAAAGGACACGAGGCAGCCGTAGCCACCACTGGGGCGGCGCACACTTTCATAGCCCACGCCGCCATCCGTCGATGGATGCCAGACCTGGGCGACTCGCGGATGGCCGCGCAAAAACTCCGCCAACGCTTGCGCATTGGCCGAGGACCGGTCTGCCCGCGCCACGAAGTCGCGGGAGTTTTCTTCCAGCGCCACCGCATCACCGCACCAGAGTTCGTGGTCGGCCTGGTGGCGGAGGTAGTCTGAAAACGCTCCATGAAAGGGCGACTGGCGGCTCAGGATCACGCTCCCGGCCATGACGTCGCCGGTGCCGGAAAAGGTCTTCGTCAGACTGGCCGTGGCGATGTCTGCAAAACGCAGCACATCCGCGTGGGCCACCGTGGCGATGGTATCGTCCACGATCAGTGGTGCATCCGGGCAGAGCTCCCGCAGGATCTCGCGCACCCGGGGAAAATCCACACAGCGCAGCAGAGGATTGCTGGGGGCCTCGCAAAAAACGCCTGCCACGGGCTCGGTGGAAAGTAGCTCGCGCAGGTCATCGTAGCCGCTGTCATCCAGCATCGGCAGGAAGTGGGCACCGCTGCCAAAGGCCTGCTGGAGCTTCAGCACATCGACATAGGGGAAGTCCAGTTGCACCGTCTTGCGCGCGGGCAGCAGGTGCGTCAGCATCCGGTGCACGGCGTAGTTTGCGGCCATGCCGGAGGGGAAAAGAAACACATCATCAGGCTCCTGCCCAGACAGCGCTGCGAGCCTTTGGCGTAGGGTCTCGCTGGCGTGGCGGCCATCGTCTTCGGTGGCACCACTGCGGCTGATTTGCAGCGCCTCGCAGGCCTGCCGAGTGCTGACGACCTCGCCACAAAAGCGCCAAAACCTGCGCCCTCGGTCATAGTCAGCCGCCGAAAAGACTGCTACCCCGAGGTCGTGGGGCATCCATTGGATGGCCCGTCCCTGATCGCCGCCTGTGCGCTGGATGAAGTCCAGACAACGCTGCGCGTGGCTCAGTCGCGGAAAGACCAGGCAACGTTGCCCGGCGCTGGCGAACTCTTTTTCCGCTGCCTCAAACAAGGCACCGACGGCAGGTGGGCAGCAAAAGCGCGGATAGCCGGATTTGAAGTGACGCACCACCTCCGGGTCTTTTTCCTCGTAGCCGATCACATGCGCCCACAGGGGCAGGCAGACGGACACACCAAAGGGCGTATCGGGCAGGGGGCGGCCGAGGTGCTCCGCACGACAAAAAGGCTGGGTCAAAAGATCGGTCATAGCGATTGCGATAGCGCGTGGTCGATGTCTTCCCAGAGGTCTTCGACATGCTCAATGCCGACAGAAAAGCGCACGAGGCCGTCCGTGATGCCCACTGCCTCCCGGGTCTCTTTGGGTACCGAGGCATGGGTCATGCTGGCCGGGTGCGCGACCAGACTTTCCACACCGCCGAGGCTTTCCGCCTGGGTGAAAAGATGCAGTTTGCGCATGAAAGCCAAGGCCGCGTCGTAGCTCAGGCCGGTGTCTGCCAGCATCATGCCGCTGCCACCGCTCATCTGTTTGCGTGCCAGTTCGTACTGGGGATTGGAGGGCAAAAACGGATAGCGCACCTGCTTCACGCCAGGGCGCGCCTCCAGGCGCTTCGCCAATTCCAGGGCGTTGGAGCAGTGGCGCTCCATACGCACGGCCTCCGTCTTGACTCCTCGCGATACCAGCCAGGAATCAAAGGGCGATGGTTGCAGGCCGATGGCCTTTTGGGCAAAGATCATCTTGTCCTGCCACTCGTCGGAGTTCGTGCACACCGCGCCGCCGAGGGCATCGCTGTGGCCGTTCGTGTATTTGGTGGTGCTGAGTTGGGAGATGTCTGCGCCCAACTCCAGCGGACGTTGGATCAGGCTAGAGGCAAAGGTATTGTCCACCACCACCGTGCTGCCCACGCTGTGAGCCGCGTCAGAGATCGCCGCGATATCCAGGATCTTCAGCAGCGGATTGGTGGGACTTTCGAGCCAGACCAGAGTGGGTTTGAGGCGCTCGATTTCGGCGTAATTGGCTGGATTGGCCAGGTCGGTGTAGTGGATTTCGACCCCAAACTTGCGCAGCATCCGCTCAAACAACCGGTAGGTGCAGCCATAAATGTTCGCCTCGGACAGGATCACATCGCCCGCCTTCAGGGAAAACGCGATCGCGCTGATGGAGGATACGCCGCTGGCAAAGACGGTGCAGTGCTTGGCGCTCTCCAGGCTGGCCAGGGTGGACTGGAGGTTGCGGAAGTTTGGGCTGCCAGAGCGGGTGTAGTCAAAGTTTCCCGGATTGCCCGTTTCAAAGGTCGATGTCAGATAGACCGGCGGGATGACCGCCCCTGTCTCGCTGCGAAAATCCTGCCCCACGTGAATCGCGCGGGTCTCGAATCGGGCATTGGCAGGCAGGGAGGGATCGTCTTTCATCCGCTGAGAGTGGCACAGCGGGGCAAAGCGTCAACAGGGGGCGGTGGGAAAACGTGAATGGCTACTCAGCCAGCTCTCCATCGAAATGGTTGTGGTAGCTGATCAGTAGGGCATCCCGCAAGTCGGGGGAGTAGGCGATGCAGACGCGGTCACTGCGACTGACGATCAAGCCTGGCCAAATGACCTCCACCTCTGTCGCGCTGATGTTGCCTTGGTCGTCGGTGCGACGCAGCGTCGTGCCATCGAAACTGACTTGCTGGCCGCCGAAGACCCAAGAGGCCGGCGCTTTCGGACTCGGAGTTTTGAGGGTCGATGGCGCAGCGTGGAACGACTCCAGAAATCGTTCCGCATGAATCAATTGCAGACGAATTGCCTGCGCATCCAGCGCATTTCCATCTTTGGTGGCTTGGGCTAGGTGGGCTGAAAGGAGCTGGCTAGTGGTGGTCGCGGTCCGTATTTGCTGGTGGCGTAACAGCTTACAAAGCTTCTCCGCGATGGGGCTCAGGGTGGCCGTTGGCGCAGGCAATTCGGTGGGTGCCGTTGGGTTTGTCTCTGCCCGCTCTGGCGTGTTTTGTTTGATTTCCGTCCCGATAATGCAGCGTGCTTGCTTTAGATCTGGCGATACCGCATAAACGGTCCACCCGCGCATCGTGGTCATGGGGACGCTAAAGACGCCGGGAACGATGGAAGCTGATTTGGGGTTGGTGGATTCTGTGCCACTCGCAAGCGCCAGCGACAACGCGCGCCCATTCATGCGGAAGCCCACCACATTCCTGGTGCCATCCAATTTCCAACGCTTGCCAATGGCCTCCCGGCAAAGATCCGTCCAGGCGACATTTTGATTTTTGGGTCGCCAGATCTTGCCCTTTTTGGCCTCATTGAGAATGGACTCGCAGTCGGAGATGAGGCAGTCGAGCTCGAACGACCGCATCGTCTCCTGTTTCGCGTCCGCCTGTTGTTTCAGGTCTGAGAGCTCGCTCAGCAAAAGCATCGCACTGGCCGCCTGCTTCTCGGCACCGTCGCGCTCAATCACTGCGAGTTCTTCCTGCCAACCAGCTGCGGACGCTGCGCGCAGCTGGGTAACCAGCCCGAAGACCGAAATTGCAAAAAACACTGCTGCTCTCATGGCGATGAGGCTACGAAAATCTTCAATGAGTGTCAATTGTGATTGGCTCGCGAGGATCTTCGCCGGGGCTCGTGGATCGCTGTTTAGAGGGGCAGAGCGAACGGAACTCAACTACGTCCGCCGCTGCCACGTTTCGCAGCGGTTCCGTGCCTTTATGGAAAAACACAAGGTATCGGGAAGCTTCCGACCCGTGGAAATCGTGGACGATTGATGCTCAACGTTATCCATCGCTTCACCATGATTTGTGATTTTCAGCAGATTCAAGGAGGCCAGAGGATTCGCTTTTCAATCATCAATCGGTTGGCCTCCCTGAGCCGAGTCCGCGAGACAGACGAAGTCAATCTGTTGGAAAAAACCGAATTCTCAAAAAGTGATGACGCGAGGGATAAGGTGCGTCGATTGTAGCTGGCCTCTTTGAGGCCGGTGGTGAATGGTTCGTGAAAGGGGACGACGTGGGCGTTCGCGCGGGCCTTTGGCGGTTCAGTTGCTCCGGGCTCACGGAGCCCAGCTACAACAGGGGCGTTGAGGGCGTGGGGAGCGGGGTGGCCAGGGATCGTTGTAGCTGGCCTCTGTGAGGCCGGTGGTGAATGGGACGCGAAAGGGGACGATGCTTGACATCCACCATGGGCTAGAGGCATACGTTGGGCGATACCTGAATATCCCCGACGATCTCCTCGATAAAACTCCCTCCTTCCCGATCCCTCGCAACAAGCCGCTCCGCGATGCGTTGAACAAGGAGTTGCCCGCAGAGCGGCACCTCACCCTGAAGCACAAACGAAAAGCAGACGATGGCATCTCCGGTCGGATCTCGAGTCGGATCAACACAGACCGAAATTACATGACACTGGATGACCAGGGAATCATTTATGCGCTCGCGAACGCGTACGATGTCAATGACTGCCAGAAGATGTGGGGGCCGACACGTGATTGGTTGCGGTTTTTGCAAACGCAAATACGAAATGGGCAGCCTGTGCTCGAACCTACCCTTAACATTCCTGACTTCCCCTAAATCTCCGACATGCCGTGCGCTATTCACTCATTTACTGTTAGTTGGAGCAAGGGTGGCCTAGCAAGAGCGATGGTGCGCGCTGGCACCCGGATACTTCTATGCACCAGCGAGGAAGTGAAAGCGCTTGCTGTAGTTGCGGCTGGGTCGGTAGATGACAACCCTGTCTCCGCCGTCTGTCACATTCGCCTACCCGAGGGCGATCCCCGGCTGGATGAGGTATTTCGGGTCATTGAGGAGCGCTATGGCTTCAAACCGGCGTACTGGAACATCGTTCCGAAGGCGCTGCGGGATACTCATTATAAGGTCAGCAAGGATCTGACTTGGTCGCAGGCGGAGATTGATGCCGCTGAACTGCTCTGGTTCATCCCCGGGCATTTCATCGCGAGCCCGAATGATCCTACCATTGAGGAGGCGCTCCGAGAGGAGTACATCTCCGTCAAGGACAGCCGCCAGAGGTCCAAGGCACTGTGCGGCAGTTTTGCACCAAGCATGGCCATCGGGGTCGCAGAACCTTTGAAGACGGCCTTGGAGGAATCCGGTTTGATTGGCGTTCATTTGCGGCCGGTCATTTTCCGCGACAGCGTCCGCCCGCCCAAGCGGCCCATTTGGGCGCTACGCAGCACGATTTTGATGCCACCCACCATCACGCTGATCGTCAACGGCCTGGGGGAGGTGATCCCATGGAACTATGAGAACACCGAGGAAGCGCTGCGGCAGAGAGGCTGGGGAGTCAACTTCGAGCGCGGCGGGAGGCGGCCAGGTTGCGCGGAGTATCGCCGTTCAGAGATTCAGGCGCTGATGCCCTTTGATATTGCGGAGGGTGCGGAGCGAACGGAGCTGAACTACGTCCGGCGCTGCTATGTATCGCAGCGGTTCCGTGCCTTTATGGAAAAACACAAGGTGCCGGGAAGCTTCCGCCCCGTGGAAATCGCAGGGCTTACGCATGGGGGTTATGGAAAATGGGAGCGATGACTTCCGAGCGGAAGCTGGCTGATAAGCCTGCTCGTTTGCGTTTGGATCTGATCGAGCCTTTCAGCGGGTGGTCACGGAGCAC